>Ga0315314_1000251_pt1 | contig 68395 bp, 78 predicted proteins | sample TDP9_MG_FD_203631 | JGI IMG/M metagenome (GOLD analysis project Ga0315314, IMG submission 203631) | Freshwater sediment microbial communities from Lake Towuti, South Sulawesi, Indonesia - TDP9 | ecosystem: Environmental > Aquatic > Freshwater > Lake > Sediment | place: Indonesia: South Sulawesi...
GATTATACCTGCGAGAAACAGCGTCACGCCCAGAAGCGTGAATCCCAAGCCCAAGAAATCGTACGGCGAAGCGCCAAGCTGATAGGGAAAAATGAGAAACCACTGCGGTCTCTGCACCGTTATCAGCTTTTGAACGATTCCTCCAGTCAGGAAAACTGAGCCTATCGTGGCTATGCAGTAAGCTATGGACTCACTGTGACGTGATTCCTCCGCCTTCTCATGCAAGTAATAAGAGAAGCTCAACATGATCGACAGTCACTTCTACCTTGAATCATGGAAAGAACTCTACAAGTAAGCTTTATGACTTAGTAGTCTATAGGCTGGATTCAAGTTAGCCAATAAGGGTTCAACTAGGGTAGCGATGCTTACGAGGATTCACCTAACAATAGTGAGAGTTGGTTGGACTCACTTTCGGAAAATGGAGGCAGTTTGTTTTTTTCAGCAACTGACGAGTATAAGCTGAAGAAGCGAGAAGGTTGCTTGCACAAATCGATGATCTCTTGCCTACCTACTCTGGAATCCTTGTCGAACATCTCAATCAGACGACCACCAATGAAGTGGGCTGGAGGGAGTATTCCCTCTGGGTCTAGCAAAAATTTCATCAAGCGTTGTGTGCAGAATTCAGCTGGCGCGGTTTTTGAAAGACAGTCCGAAATGAGCTGGTGGGCTTCTAACAGCATCTGGTTCAAGCTCTGCTCGTACCTTTTAATTTTCTCATTATGCTCTGTGAATTTCGGCATATTGGCATAGTCTGTCGGTAAAACATGAAGCAGTATAGGAGTGCACAAGTAGTTCGCCAAGCCTTCCGAAAGCAAGTTAGCCATGAATTGAGCCGCTATCTTTTCATGTTTGTCGCTTTCTCCGAATAATAGACGGCTGAGTCTTGGGTTTCTTCCCACCCAATACAGGAATCCAAGATGATGAAGCTCATGGGCAAGAGGAAGAACACAAAGATCAGGAGTAACTAGATCAAGTACCAGAATGCTAAGGGAAACGTTTCCTTGAAAAGCCATTCCCGGATTGCAGGAATCAATCGTAAGATAGATTATGCTCTCCATTGGTGTTTCCGCGGGTAAAAATGAAAGAGCAAGACGCTCCGCTTCCGAAAAATCTATTTCTCCTATTCTTCTGAGTTTTTCGCGAAGTGAAGAGATTTTTTCAAGATTCAGGCATGCGCGAAATCCCTCTTCGATTTTCGGAAGAACTCTGCCTTTGCCGACTGGATTCGGGCTATTTAAGTTGCGTAGAACAGCAACAAGTCCTTCTTTGAAGGATGAGTCCATTCTTGAATATGCTTTAAGCATGAAGTCTATCGAGTCTTTTGACAGCAATTCGCTTATTTCCGCGTCCAATGGTGCATGACCTGACCTTGCCACACCTTCAAATAGATCAAGAAGTCTAGCCACACCTTCACTTTTCACAGTTGTCAATTCTGATTAAACCTCTCTTCTCAAGTATTGCAATGCAATGATATTTGTGAGTTTCGAAAACGTTTGATTTTTTTCTGAAACGGGTTTGGTTGCAGGTTAACTATCCGCGAAGAACTGGCTATCTCTGATTAGACTTGTTCAACAGCTTATAGGCCATTTCTCCAATTGGGTGGAACTCGACAAAGGTTGCATTGTAACTCTACTATGCAGTCTGAATTCACGTATGTGCTTGCCAAAAGATCATTTCTTGACTACAAAGACGATGCCTGAAAGAATCATCAGATTCACCAATAAGAAAAAAGGTGTCCTGATTCCAAATATGAGGAAGCAAGTCACAATGATTGGCATTACGGGGAATGAGAAATCTATTACCGCGTCGAAGAAAGCCATGTACAAACTCTCTTCTCCATGGGGAGCCAACTCCGCAACAAGCGCGCTGGACTGAACAAACACTGCTCCTAACGTGACGCCTAAAAGGCCTAATGCTAGGCTCATCTCCACCGGATCGCTGGACAAATAGAGAACAACGAACGGAACTGCGCTGACGAGCGCCGCAGATGCCACAAGCTTTCTCTTTCCAACCCTTTCAGATAAGAAACCAATAGGAACCTGCAGAGCAGTAAACGCCAGAAAATATGAGGAAAGAATCATGCCGATCCAGACACTCGAAAACCCAAGTGACGAACCAACAAGCGGAATGACAATATCCAAGGCAGCAAAGCATAACTCCGCCAGAAAAGTAGCCACACAGATTGCAGCAATGCTTCTTTTCGAAAGCATGCTCCTGAGCGATCGAACAAATTCTATGCTTTGAGCTTTAACCCTTTCTTCCATCAAAAAATAAACAGGTATCAAAGCCACTAAAGATACTAACCCGCTAACGAAAAATGGATAAGAAAAGCCAAGAACCGCAACTGCACCACCCAAAAGCGGACCAATTATTATTCCTGCACCGTTTGCTGTCCTGTAGAAAGCCATGCTTTTTCCCTTCTCTTGGAACTGAGCGACTAAGCCAAGCGCTGCGGGACCAGAAATTCCCAAACCAACGCCTTGCAGCACACGAAACAACACGAGTTGAACATAGTTCTGAGCCACACCGAGCATCAGGGCGAAGACCCCGTAAATCAACAACCCTGCAAATGCGAACCTCTTCTTTCCATACCTATCGCTTAAGTAACCTGTGTAGAGCTGCAGCAAAACCCATGTAAGAGAATAAGCTGTGAAAAAATACCCTATTTCAGCGTAAGTGCCGCCAAAACGCTCAACATATTGAGGCAAAATCGGCGAAACCACAGTAAAAGCCAGAGTCTGCAGCAACCCAAGCAAAGCGAGACCAGCAAACTCACTCGCTCGACCTACCATAGGCTTTCACAAATCCAAGGTTCCAAAGACAAATGGAACCCAAGTCACTTAAAAAATAACTTGAAGAATGTGGCATCAACGAACCTTGGGGACAAACCGTCCAGTTTTTCGTTGGTACTCCTGGTATTCTTCGCCGAAACGCAGTAGCAGAAGTCTTTCCTCCTCAAAAGTAAGCTGATAGTATCCTGGAATTGCGATTAATGGAAAGAGTGTCAACAAGCTGGGCCACAAAAAGAGTAGTCCAGTGAACATGAGGAAATAGCCTAGATACGAGGGATGCCGCACATAACGATACGGACCCCAAGTCACGAGCTCTTGCTGCTCAGGCATCTCCCAAGACACTGAATACCTGCCTCGGGCAACTACACTCCAAATGAAAAGGAAATATCCAACTGATGTGAAAACTAAGCCGGGAATCTGAACGTAATCCATGAAGAGAGACTGATAGCCAAAAGCAAGGACACTTAGCAGAGAACTGAAACCAGATAAAGCGAGGAACAGAAACAGAAGCACTGCCACCGAATAAGCGAGCGTTCCACCAACTGCCAGAAACATGGCAAAGCCGAAGGGACGCTCCACCTCCGCATAGCTCTTCCCACCGCTTCTTCGCCTATGAAATCTCACAATGCTGTGCAAGTTGACCAACGAGAAGACCACTAACCAGCCGAGGAGAAAGACAGCGACAGCAGTTTCACCTAGCATAGTTGAATTCTTCCCTTCACGTTTAGATCACGGTCATGTGCCCACTACAGCGGTTAGGGTGCCGTACAGAACACGAAGCTCAGACAAATATGTGTATTTTCAGCTTTACGCGGGACTAGAGCTGAGAGTTTTCTGTTTCTTAAGTAGGGAACACAGCAGTTCTCGTAGCTTCTTTCTGGTCTCTATGCTCTTCTTGAACGCTTCATCTGTCATCGAAGGTGTCCCGGCGAACTCAGAAACCGAAAGCATAGTCCGAAATGCTGAAGACATCTTGCCAGACCACGATGCACAGATCGCAAGACCAAACGAGAAACCAACTTGAACGCGACTGTAACAAACTTTCTGGTGCCTGCTTAAGCTCAGAACAAGTGCTTATTCGCAGCGCATCCGAAACTATCGCACTACGGACAGAATACCGGTGGGCCTTTCTTGTCCTGTTCAGCGACCCATGCAGTGATTCCGATTTCCTTAGCTCTTTTCATATTCTCCACTGTTCTTTTGTGGTGCGGCGTGCCGTCTGAGGCGAAAGCACTCACGATTTGACATGGGAAATCCTTGCATTGAAAGCAAAAGCCAACCTCTCTGTTCCTAGCGCATTTCAGCATTTCACAATCTGAACTCCAATTGGCTTCAAGGGGACCTCTGCAGCCTTCGCAGCGCACCTCCTCGGGCTTTATGGTTTTTCCACGTTTCTCTTTGAACCAATCCACTATTTCTTGCCTCATTTTTTCGTCGCCGTGACTGGCATGGTATATGTCGCATTGAGCGCAGTTTAACCCACAGACTGAAAGGTTCCAACCCGACTTCAAGGCTCAATCACAGCGTCATGTTGATTCAACGTGCTGCAAATAAAAATTGCTCTTCAGAACCCAAAAAAACTGAGAGCCTCACCAAATCGCTTTTCTTGGGGAGGCTCCTTCCTCTCCTTCAGAACTCCAGAGCAGATGCCCTCAGCACGCTACTTATACCTTGTGAACAGTGAGGTAGATGTGAAAGTCGATTTCAATTCTGAATGCGCCTAGTTCGTTGAATTAATGAGACTGCAGGTGTCGCCTCAGACAGGCTCATTTTGAGCAGTCTTTGTAATACGAGAAAATGCTTATCTTGAGCAGTCGTCAGTTATCGGTGGACTAGGCGATGATCTGCAAATATTGTGAGGTCATACATTTCTTTGACGCTGACTATCCTTTGCGCGAAGCCCAAAAAGACCTCAAAAGCGATTATCCAAGGTGCGATTGGCACTGGAGATTCGTGTGCAGTGTTTGTGGAAAGCCGCGGCATTTTGACGGAATAACTTGGTGTGACGAGACTCAGAGTTTCACTTGTATAAACTGTGCAAAGAGCCACAGGGTTGTTCGCCGCGGGTTTTGGAAGTGGAAATACTATTATAACATTGAATGTGCCAGGTGCGGCAAAAGGCATCCAGCCTTGGACTATCTGGAGTTCTCAGGCAGGCATCCTTGGCAACTCCACCCAGATATGCAAAAGAGAAGCGAAGGCTTGGACCAGAAGAATGAGCCTCAAAGATTATGGGCATCAGAATTTGTTCCACTGGAGAAAGTGCGGGTCAGTGAAGAACAGATTTCAGAGGCGTGGGACAGGGTTGCAGATGAATGGACTAGGCATTACGATGAATTCGGCGACGTAAGCAGAAGATACATCATCGACCCAGTACTCCTTCGGCTAGTAGGCTCGGTTTCAGGCTTGTCGATATTCGACGCAGGCTGCGGCAACGGCTACCTCTGCAGAATCTTAGCCAAGAAAGGCGCCAGAATGGTCGGCGTGGACATTTAGAAAAGGCTCGTTGAAATCGCAAAGCAGAAGGAGAAGGAAGAGCCTCTCGGAATCACATATCATAAAGCGACCCTATGCAATCTAACAATGTTGAAAGATGCAACTTTTGACATGGTTGTTTCCAATCTTGTGTTAATGGACCTGCCAGATTTTGATAAGGCGATCAAGGAGCTGAAGCGTGTGCTGAAGAAGATGGAAGACTAATTTTCTCGATCATGCATCCGTGTTTTGCAAGTTCACCTGTTCGCGGGTCTGTTAGAGTGCCCGTAGACAGTGACCGAAAAGAAGACTGGGTATACTGGAAGGTTGACAGGTATTTTGACCGGAGCCTTGAGATCTGGGGACGCGTTGGCTCATCTCCAGTTTACAGTTACCATCGTACGCTCTCAGACTACATAAACACATTGATACGAAATGGCTTCCTCTCGACGCACTTTGAGGAGCCTATTCCCTCTAAAAAAGACATGAGGGAACATTACAGGGAACTCGGCGACGAATGTGACCGCGTCCCATGGTTCATGGTCATAGGCGCAAAGAAACTGTGAAATGATCGGGACTGTACGCAGGTTTCTTAAACCTCGTACTAGAATCTTCTAGCTCGACTACGAAGAAGGTGAACAAGCAGGATGAGGTTCGAGTACACGGGCATTCGAGTTAGAGACCTGAAACGCTCCATCGAATTCTATGCAAAGACAATGAACATGAAAATAATACGTCGAGGAAAGATGCGAGCAGGCGGCACGTACGTGCAGTTGAAAAGCAAAGACTCCGAACAAATGCTGGAGCTAAACTACTATCCGCCCGATGCGAAGTACTACGAAGAATATGTGGAAGGCTCAGAACTAGATCACCTAGCATACTGGTGCAAGGATGTCAGAAAAAGCTACGAGAAAGTACTCGCAGGCGGCGCAACCTCAGCAATCGAGCCTTGGGATGAAGGCGGCTACACATTAGCGTTTGTCAGAGACCCAGACGGCGTTTGGATCGAGCTTATTGGAAGGAAGGTCAAAACTGGCGCGGCTTAGAGGAAATGAGAAATCAAAACGCACATGCTATGCGCTCGTTTTCCCATAGTTTTCTCCAAGATCAAACAGATCGAACGCGTCAATAATGCCATCACTGTTCAAATCGTAGTTTGGATTCCAGTTTGGATTATTCGAGTCAAAACCGTAGAAATCACTGAGATCCAACAAGTCAGCAGCATTGACGTTGCCATCGCTGTTGATGTCGCCCAGAATCTTGACAACAAGGTGGTCGTAACTCACAGAGTTGTCAAGGGTTTCAAGTTCCCCTGCAACAGTGTCTGCAGAAGCTGTCACCACGTAATGCAGGTTGGGCGTGACTTCTGTGTTCCACAGGAAGGTCAAGTTTCTGCTTTCCCCACGTGCTAGACCATTCACCTGTTGTTTTGATATTAGGGTTGAATCATAAGAGACAGTCACATTGAATGTTTCTGCATAAAGCCCCTCGTTCTTGACGGTCACTGTTATGTCGATGACTCTGCCCACGTACACCTCGGTAGGAGAAGGGTCTAAGCCTACCACAGCGACATCGTGCAAAGGAAGGCCGATACTGCTCAAAGTGAACTGGCCGCTTCCGCTAACCCACTTCGCCACAATGTAGTAGGAGCCTGACGCGCTTGGCACGTAATTGACAGCCTCTAAGCCGCCCAAAGAAGCATTGACGCTTTTCTTCAGAATTATTGGTTGACCGTAAGCATCCGGATTGCCATCATACAAATACAGATCGTAATCGCCGCCCGCTGGAACTGACAATTGAAAATCGTAGCTATAGCCAGATTGAAGCAAAACCTGACGAGCCCACACCTTCCTGTCGCTGGGATTGGCTCCAAACGCATCGGTGACTGGAGAGCCTACGTTGTAAGTCATAGCGGCAGCTTCTATGGCGGCGTCTCCACATATGCGACCGTAGCCTTCAACGCTGTCTTTAGCGCCGCGGTTCAGCACGGGCACATGCGTGTCTTCTCCGCCCTGAGTTTCAAACGCGGTCATAGTGATGAGCATCTTCACTTTCAACGCTTCTTCAAGAGTCCAACTCCAATCGCCCAGAGCTTGAGCTAAAAGCGCGGCTAGTCCTGATACATGGGGAGCCGACATTGATGTCCCAGCCATCTGCTGGTAGTCGTCTGCCACGCGGTCTGCAAACCCACTGTATGCGCCATCGACGTCGTTGCTGTCGACTGAGAGGATTTGGTTGCCGAGTGTAGGTTGAAACGTGCCTCCTGGCGCTGCAACGTCAGGCTTAATCAAGCCATACTCATTCTTTGCGGTGTCTCCGTTGCTGCTGTAGTCAGTTATTCCGTTCTGGTCGTTTGTAGCAGCTACAGTGATCGCGTAGGCTGCGGTTCCAGGGGAACCAATGGTATAAGCTGGATAATTGTTTCCAGCAGACACAACCGTAACTACACCGTTGCTTACAAGTGTGTCAACCTTTTGATCCAGTGTAGTGTCGACAGCTCCGTTCTGTAATCCTAAACTCATGCTTGCAACAACAATATGGTATGCGAGATAGTTTTCCGCAACCCAGTCTAAGCCTGCCATAACCGAAGCCGAAGATCCAGAGCCTCGGTTGTCGAAAACTTTAACACCCACGAGCCTGGAATCTGGAGCCACTCCTGTGAACAGGTTGTCGCCGTCGTTCAATCCTTGATAAGGAAAATTCTCTGTGCAAGAGAATGCGTTGCCAGAAGCTCCAGCTGAATTGCCAACCAGAACGCGGTAGCGCCCTGTCGGATAGGATGTGCCTCGTGTGTCATAAGTTAGCGTCAGCGGCTTGGCTTTTCCACTCACTTCATCTATGAAGCCTCCCCCAGGGTTGTAGAGCCTCAGTAGGGCCTCGTTTTTTCCTTGCCAATTCAAAGTTAGGGTGATGACGCCTCCCACCTTCACGTCAATGTAGTCAAAGTACCCGTATCCAGTTGTTGGAAAGACGTAGGTGAACGTGGTCGTTAAGCTGCCAATTCCTTGAAGATCTTTTGCGGCTCCGGTTCCTAACGCAATCCCTGAAACATGACTGCCATGTTCTCCGAAATCCTCAGGCGTTGTGGCGCCGTCTGATGTTGCGTCGTACCAGCCCACGATTTTTCGAGAAAAGTTAAGATTGCCATATGGTCCCAGGTCTGGATGAGAGTCGTCGATTCCTGTGTCGATGATTGCTATGGAATGGTTCTCTGAACCTCTGTATCCATAGTTGTTCCAAACTACAGGTCTGACCCGAGTCAGAGGCACGCTCAGGTCTAGATGCCATTCAACGGGAACGTCGCGTTCAACGACGACGAGGTTGCTTCCTTCTGCATGTGCAAAACGTGGCAGGTTTCCAGCCGAGATTGATCCTGCCAAGCCATAGGTCACGTAACGATAGACGTAGGTGATGTTTCCGCCAAACGCTGCAAAGAGGTTCAAGTCAAGCTTTGTTACCGGGTTGTATAACGTGACAACAACGGGGATAGGTGTGTCAGAACTTGTTTGAGAGATTTTGGTCTCGAGATCGTCGACAATGCCGTCAAAGTCTCTGTCGATCTTGTCGGGATGATAGATTCGTGGTCTCACAGCTTGATTCAAAACTATATCTGTCTCTCGGCTTCCTTGCTCAGAATCGTTGGTTGCCGTGCCGCTTGGAAAAACAACTATGGAGACCAGCATGAGGAGCAAACAAAGAACAGCTTTCTCTCTCGGCGTATTTCTCACACTCAAGTACTACGACTATTTATCGCTGTCCCAAAATAATAAGGGATAGCACTAAATCTTCTAGAAAACAATTCCACATCTAAGCGCTTATCAGTCGATGTTTCATGAAGGTTGAACGAAGAAAAGGAGTTCATGCACGATCTGTCCCTTCTTAAGGTGCTTTGTGACTATCCTGTCCACACTGGTTTCAGTAACCTTGTGGTACCAGACGTTCTGTGGATACAGGACCACGAAGGGTCCGTGCTCCCTGCATTGTCCCTTTAAGAGGCAGCCTGCTCTTGACACGTTCACTTTATCCATCAATTCTTCTGCTTCAACTTTCTCCCTGAGACGCTGTAAGACATGTTCAGCGCCCTTCTCTGCACAGCTTGGGCATGTGCACACGAAAACATGATACTTGAAACCGATCAACCATCTTGTGCCTCGTGCTAGACTATGCATGCTGCCTGCATATTGATTTTGTTGAGTCTCAGAAGGAAATAGTTAATTCGCGAATCGCGTCAACTTCATCGCAAATGCCTGTAGCATGTGACCCTCGATGAGGTTCTGTGACAATTGCGGCTCCTACATGAAAGAAACGGTGGGTGGATTCCTGTGTCCAAGATGCGGCAAACTGATTCCATCAAAATCGAGTGTTGTGCATGTGCAAGAAAGCCGTAGGAACAAGGTTTCCAATGCCATCTATGTTTTTGAAGAGCCTCAAAACCGACACGCAAAAGTAACTCAAACATGCCCAAAATGCGGAAACTCAGAGGCTTTTCGTTCAGTCTCAAGTGTCTCAGGAGAACACGCTGGCATAAGACGAGAAAGAACGATGGAACATTTCCGATGTGCAAAATGCTCACATACCTGGACTAAAAGCTCCTAGCATAACAAGCAACTGTTTCCGCGTTTAGTTCCTTATGGCTTCATCTATGTGAGGCGCTGTTGCTGCGTGTCTACAGTCACAAGCGCTTAAGTTATAGGTGCATTTAACGCAGAGTAATGAAACTTTAGAAGGTGAATTAGTATGCCAAGAGTTGTGCACTTCGAATTCGGCGCAGACAAGCCTGAACGCGCGGTGAAATTTTACGAGAAAGTGTTCGGATGGAAAATCGAAAAGTGGCAGGGTCCGGTCGACTATTGGTTGATAATGACTGGCGAAGAGAAGGAGCCCGGCATAAACGGCGGCATGGCAAAGAAAGAGGACATGGCAGCCATAGTAAACACCATCGACGTTCCATCGCTTGACGAATACATTAAGAAGGTTAAGGCCAACGGTGGAAAAATCACGATTCCAAAGAGAGCTGTGCCCGGCGTTGGTTGGCTAGCCTACTTCAAAGACACTGAAGGCAATATATGGGGCATGATGCAGGCAGACGAGTCAGCCAAGTAAATCTGACTGTCTGACCTCTCCTTTTTTCCAGTCAGTCTTTAGTGAGACGTGTGAGACTCCTTTGGAACAGAAGCAAAGCTGCGCTACTTTTTCTCATTTGGATTTGCTTTCTTTTTCGCTATCGATGCCATCTGCTTCTATTGTCTAGTCTTCCTCATGATTGTCTCGCCGTACTTCTTGAATTCCTCGCCTTCTTTAGCGGTCTCCAGACCTGTGGCTATTTCTTTAGCTGATATTTTTCTTATGAAGGAGCGCCACTTCGTTCCTTCGAAGCTTTTGGGCAGCGGCTCCATCGTGATGTCAAACCTGATTTCGTTCTTATTTCGGACGCATTCAACCTCGTTGTTGACAAAGCCATATGAGAAGAACGCTTTCCGCTTGAACCTGCCCTCGCGGGAATCGTAGAACATGAGGCTGACACTCTTGTTCAATAAGCGTCCTTTGCTACGTGCTTCACTCGTAGTCATTATGAACTTCTCGCTCGGCTCCATCGTGAACACAGCCGTGTTTTCGATGATGCCCTTCTCTCCAAACTCGTCTTTCGACGTTCCCTTCCACGTGCCAACCAGAAACCGCCATTCATCAAAAGGAGAACTGGAACTCAACGTTCACACCCTTTTCTTGATGACTAATAGAGATCAAGTGAAAAAACTTTCGCCACAACGCTTTAACCCAGAATGCCTGCAAAAGCGCTAGAGCTGGAGCCTTCTGATGAGTCCTTTAAGTTTTTCTTGGTCTTTTAGGCAGTCTTCGAGGATGGCGTTTACTAGTTCGTAGATGCGCAGTTCGTTCAGCAAGGCCAACTTTCTGATTTCCTTGTGCAAGTCATCGCGGACTTCAACAACAGTTCTTCTGTACTTGTTCAAACCTCTACACTCTTCCAATTTTGTAGCGTGATAGGCTTCCAGTCTTTGTTCTGAGAGCGTAAAGGTAGTCAGCAAGCAGCGGCGGTTCTCTGCCCAGCTCAAGCGCAGTCTCTAAAGTCTGGGTCTCAGCTACGAGACGGTATTCAACGTTCACAATTCGATAGAAGCCGTCAACATTCTCGTTGGGCAGCGTCACCCATATTCTGTCGCCAGCCAGAACAGGCGCGGTTCCATAATCAACGACATCGCTGGTGGCTCTGATGTACTCGGTTGGTGCGCTCAACTGCTCATGCAACGCTTTGGCATGTAGCAAGCATTCGTTGTCGCTGTGTAGCTCCTCGTCAGTCTCGCATAGTTCACGTGAGCCTGAGCCATAAGTGGCGCTCCAACGCGCACTGTTAAAGAATAGGTTATCGATCCAGAAGCTGCCCGTGCCCGTTCCAGCGAAATGCATGTCCCAAAGGACTTCGTTAACTGTTTCCCAATTGAAACTATTGGCGTCGGCGCCTTGCCACTCGCCAACGTATTTTTTCCCTACGTTAAATCTTTGCATATACCATTTTTCAGCTGCTAGTTGAAATTCACGGAAAACCCATTTGCCGCCATTGTCAACCAAGCTAACCGTCGCTTGACCGTTGAACGCTGATTCTCGACGAATCTGAAACTGCAGTGTCGGATTCTTGTTGAGGTTGGGCTGCCAGCCAGAAGGGATGACTAAACGAAGGCGACCGTAATAGTCAGGCGTGCTCGTAGTGTGCTTGATGCTGTAGGAGCCCACAGCCTTGGTGGCGCTGTCCAGTGACACAGTGCCCGTGCCTGTGCCGCTTACCCAATCATTAGCGGAGTCATTGTTGATGTCAAGCGCTTCAGTCCAAGAGTCACCATTACCAGGATACTTCTTCTCAGCAGCGCCATAAACCAGTACTTTGTCGCGCTTGCGAAAAACGCTCTTCCTGTATTCGCTGACTTCTAAATGCTCTGAAAGACTCACAGACGACGTTTTGCTGTTTCGTGGAAAGAACTCAAACTTGGCGTCTGGCGCAACGCGAAAGTCGAAGCCGATTACGCCAGCCTTGTCCGCTGTTTTCGCAATGTACTTCAAGACGTCGAAGACAGGCGTATTCTCGTATTCCAGCTTGGTATAAGTCGTGTCTGTGTCTTCGACTAGTTCCACTTGGTTTCTGATGTGTGAAAGCCCAGCGTAGTTGTCGATGATGTCTTTGACTATGGCTTCGCCCTTCTGGTTCTCGTAGGTTTTAGTTACAACTCGGCGGAAGAGGCGTTCGCCCCAGCATCTGCCCAGGACTCGCAGGTAGTTCTCGCCTAAAGAATTCGACTGCGCCTTAATCTCCTCAACCGTGACAGTTGCGATTAATGGACATGTGGCGCCTCGACCAATGCTAACGCTGCCGTCAACGCCCACATCAACTGGATAAGAACCACCCAAGCTGTATTTTTTGTCAAAATTCTGCAAAAGACACTCAAAACTGCTGACCTCCTCGGTGCAGCCCAGATGCACCCTTAGCTCAATCACATCAGCTTGAGGAGGCGTAACTGAGCCGAACACAACAGAGCAGACGGGCAGAGCCAAGCTCATTCTAATACTCGACTCCTCGTCGATAATACTCCTCTTCACCCGCGCGTCTAACCATTCGAGGCGAAGGCGTCCGTGCCAACTCAGCGTTGTACCCGGCCTGAGCTGAAGCCGCGTCGCGTGTGGATGAAGCCAGCCAAGTCATGTAAGCAGCGGTTGCCGCAACCAAGCCCACGCCCAAAGTGAGCAAAGCGATTTTCATAGCTAAAGCCGAGTTCAACACCCATGTTGCCGCCGCAGCTACATGGGCTGAGACAGCTTGGGCAACTTGAGCCGTGCTTGCGGCGCCTAAAGCAGCCTTCAACGAAGAGAACAAATGCACAGCGGTCATAATGCCAGTCAGCATGCGTCCTGTCTGTGAATCCAACGCTCCGAAGCTGTAGGCTAAGTGAACAGCGTCCATGGCGATTGTGCGAAAAGCATAGCTTGCTCGATTCTCCGCCCTCACAGCGACACTGATTTCATGAAAACTCATGTGCCACTTGCCTCCGTGATAGCTTCTGCTACTGCTTGATTGATTCGCTGCACCACGCCTGGCATGCTGAACTCTAGGGTTCGGCTCAGAAAGCGTCTAGCCCGCATAAAACGGGTTCCAAACTCCACAAAATACGCATACTCAGCCCTAGCGCCCAGCTTGAAAGCCCACTCTCCAATTCTCTCAGCAAAGACTGTAGACGCCAGGAATCCTGTGCGTTTTGGCGCTGAGCTTTGAGCCATCACGCGCATGTTTGAGACTTCAATGTTGAGCGCTTCATCCACGAAGCCGCGCATATTCTGGTCTAGGCGATCAAGCTTGCGCTGCAACTCAACAATCCCATGCAGATCAATTGTCATTTCAACCGACATTGGAAACGTGCCTCCCGTTTGGCTCTGCCCATTTCTTCCTCTGTTTGTCGGTCAACTTCGCTTAGGATCACGATGAACTCCTCGACGGTGCGTGCCGGTTGCTGTGCAAGTTGGTTGGGTGTCCACCCGAATTCTTTGCACAGTCGGAACTGTGTGAGGGCTGGGTGTGGTTTGCTTCTTCGGATGGCGCTGATAAAAAACGCTCCTCATCCCGAGTTATGCCGCAAAGTTTGTTGGCTATTTGGGACAACAGTTCTCCTAATTCCACTGGTATCCCCTCTTCTTCGCCGAGTAGTTTGTCCAATGAAATCGGTTTGTTAGCTGGCTGCTCCCTCAAACTTGCCCAAACTGTCTCTGCTTGGATGGCGACAAAATCGCTATTGACAACCTGCCCCGAAACTGGATGATACCGCGTGTGCTTCTGGATTATGCGGCTGCGCCTAGCCCACGTTATCTCTCTAAAAACATATTTTCCAGAGTATTCTATTCCAAAGCGGTCATCGAGTTCAACGGTTTCGCTTCGCATTCTGAATCATCTCCATAACAGCGATGCGGTTTCTCAACGCAGTGTTCACGTCTTCCAACACGATGTTCTGCATCCATTTCGGCAGCTTTTGAATGCGTTCGCCAAGCTTCTGCCACGTCTTCATCCATTTCCTGCGCATGGCAGCTTCACGGCTGAAGCCCTCCAGGACGCTTACTTCAACTGTCATCTTTTCGTTCACCTTAGCTGATCACGATGTCTCGGGCAACAAACGGCGCCTTCAAAGAAACCAAGTCTTCAACCTTTGTAGGCGTGCCCACTCTCTCCCATTTGCAGTACTTCAACAGGGCGCTGTTGCTTCCGCCTAAACCGAATTTTAGGCTGAACTCGCTGTCATTGACAACATCATCATATTCCTGCTTGCTTTCAAACTCAAAGGTCAACTCGCCAATCAATGTTCGGTGGCGCTCTTGAAGATACTTGAGCAAATGCCCACTCGTGCTGCGAATGACAGGCACTCGTTTCAAGTTGTTCTCAACCGTGAACTTCCAGTCAACCACTCTGTCAACTGCGGTTAAGCCTGAACCGTCTCCTAAGCCTCGTTGAACATAGCTTTCATAGAAGGGCACAGCGCCACTGTAATCCGCGTAAGTGGCACCGCTGATCTTACTGGTTCCAACCGCCAAATCCTGCCCAATCAACTCAACCGACGCTTTGACAACGTCCTCAACTGAGCATTCAACAGTCACCTTGTCCATTCTGCAGCCCTTGTGTAACAAGTCAACTATTCCGCTGGGTTTTTCGTAGAACACTTCCATGCTCAGCGAATTCAAAGTGGTCACGTGTTGAAGGAAGTTGACGGGCGCATCACTAGGCAAGGCATACTGCACTCTCAAGTCAACTTGTTTCAAACCTCGACGCAAGACTTGAAGGTCTCTTGAACCTACACCTCGCACCTTAACTAACCGAGGGTCCAAGCTAGGCTCAACATTTTCCGCTGTAGCTATGCCCAACATGCTCGGATTCGGCGGTGTGACGCCGTACGTGGCTTCTTGTACATGGTAGATTTTTGCTTCATGCGCTCCATACACACTCACTTCTTCATGATCTCCTCCTAATTTTTTTATGTTGAAGGCACAGTTTCAAACAGCCATGCCTTAACTGTGAACTCTGTGCGCCAGACAAACGGCTTGACGTTCACCAAGTCTTGATCCCGATACGAGACAACGTCACAATAAGTGATGCCATATACCGTCACAACACATTCAGCATAATCACAATGCAAGACTGCAGGCGTTACAGGGTCGCTTGGGTTCGTGGTTCTGGCAAGCAAGTAGACGTAACCATCAGCATCGATGTACTCAGTTAAAGCCGAGGTCAAATCGATTGTGACCAATTCATCTGCTCCGCCACTGCCAGTAGCCGCGTCCTGCCATGCAGAGGCCGTGAAATTCCACACCTTGATTGTAACGCCGTTTCCAGCTGGCGCTGTCCCGTAGCCCTCAAACTTCAGCGCCATTTGCTTGACCACCTTCTCGTCCGGCTTGATTCTGAAACGGAAAAGCACAAACGCGTATTGTGAGCCAGCTGCAGTGGATTTGGAGAAGCGGTCGTCGTCGCTGTACCAAAGTTTCTCGTACTCTGGGTTGCTCAGCTCGTTCCACATGGAATCGTTTGGCGCAGGTTCACTCTCAGACGCTGCATGACAAGCCTTATGCGTGCCCGCGGCTTGCCCGACGCCCACAAAGTCGTAGCCTGTTTCATTTGGGTTGTTGCGTTTCTCTCGGATTATGCGGTTGACTTCAGCGCACATTTTCTCACGCATCCTTCTTCCACTAACACCTTGCTCCAGCTTGTCAACTGCCCACACGTCAACATGCAAGTACACGGTTTGCTTTCGCGCTGTTCCTGAAAACCCGATTTTCTGGTCTTCGCAGCGTTCTAGAGCCACTGTGACTTGGCCATTAGCGTTTCTGAAAAGCTCTCGGTCATACCAAGCCTGAGTCACCAGAATCGTGGCTAATGATGAATCATCTTTGACAACATGCATGTTCGTGTCGAGGAGACGAGCAATCGTGGCTTTCGGGTCTTCAGTTTCTGGCATCTATGCGCTCAGCAGCCTCCTGCACACCGCCCTGCGATGCATGATTTCGCCTTGAAAACAGAATTCTTGAACGCCGAGGGCTTCGTAGTCCACGCCTTTGCGGCGTATTTTGTCGTGATGCTTTAAAGGAGCGAAAACATGAACGGTCAAGTAATCGTTGATTATGTAGCCAGGTTCAATCATGACTTCTTCAACTCTAGCTGGAGAAACTAAAGCCCTAATGTCGACACCTTCGCCGTAAGAAACAGAGCCAGCCGCTTCCTGAACCGGATACAATGTGACGGTCTCGCCTGCAACTCGCAAAATCTGCGTGAAGCGAGTTAACGGATCTTCGTAGTTGAGATAGAGCTGCGAGAGCCAGCTGACTGTTGCCATCGCCTGCTTATTCTCAACCGCAGTGTAGTCACTGTGCTTCACGCCCCAAAACATGAAGGCGTCCCGATGCTTGTCGACTATTTTCATGCTGTATTCAAAGCTGGGTTTGTCATGGTGTTTGCGGATTTTCCAGAGTATGCCTGCGGTGACAGCGTCGTAATAGTTGCAGGCTGGTTTGCGGTTGACCACGTCTATGTAGCCTGCCCAGCAGATGGCTGGGTTGTACGCTGGATATTCCGCGTCTGCTTTAATCGCGTTGATGAAATTGTAGACCTTTTGAACTGATGGACTCCAGCCTTCGTAATCACATAAACCTAGCAGAGCGTAGGCGAACGGGTCATCTAGGATTTGGTTTTCTGATGTGCCTAATCTGTGCCAGTCGCCGTCGCCGCTGGGCGGTGCCCTGTACTCCAAGTGCAGGCTGTCGAAGCCTAGGCGTAGAAAATCAACGGCGTCAACCATCATTGTTCCATACAGGGTTTGATTGGAGGCGTCATGTTCAACGAGCATTTTTAGGCTGAAGAGCGCGTAGAGGTTTTCAATGTCCATTTCTGGCTGCCAGACATCGTTGTCGTTTACGGCTCGTGCGAAGCCACCATAATACTTGTCGTGAACTGCTGGTGTTGGCGGATGCTGCATGTTGTTGAGAAAAGTGGCGCCAGCAAGTTTAGCGGCTGTCAAGTAAGCTTCTGTGCCAGTCAGCTCGTAGGCTTTAATGAGCGCTGGTATAGCCCTTGCCGCATCTATGCTGTAATACAAGCTGCTCGTTTCAGTGCTTTTGAATCCACCGTAAGCCTTCTTCTCAGGATTAGCCGTGTACTGCTGAGTTAACAGCCAGTCAGCCAGCGACACAACCTTAGTGTAGATTTCTGTTTGCCTGCTCTGAAACTGTGGGCCATTGTAGGCTTCTGTGAGAAAGTCTAAGGCGAAGGCTGCGGCTAACGTCGCTTTACCAACTGTTAAGTCTGGACCCGAACCGGGAACCACGTAGACGTATGGCGCGTAATCGATTATGAACTGATAATAGCTGTTTGGAACCGTTCCCATCTCTGTTAGGCGCTCCTCACTGTTGGCTCACGCAGTCTGTCCAGCATACGCTGTACTTCGGTCTGCAGAACGTCTAACGGCGGCACCTTGCCCAGAACATTCACATTCTGATCGCCAACTGAGAAGCTTAAGCCGACAGCTGAGCCGCCGGTCAAGTAGCAGATGACATAGATGGCTGCGAGGACTGTGATGAACTCCTTCTCGGCGTCAGTGCAATCAGCGTAGTCGATGTCGCGACTTGTCTCCAGTTCAAGCGTTACCTCAGCTCTTTTGATCATCTTCAAGACTTTGGCGTCTGGAACCTCAGCTGAACTAACGTTAATCACGTCACGCACATCATCAACGGAAATGCTTGCCAAACAGACTCTGACCCCATTACAGAAACTGGAAAGAAGCCAAATTTAACCTATTTTGGCGAAAAAAGCCCTGTTTGAATCACTGTGTTGTTTAAGCATTGATGCTTTGCGGGGCTGAATTTGGCATAGAATTGTTCTTCACAAGGGTTTTATGTTCTAAGAGTGATACTCTGTTGCTGGAGAGAGGACTATTTGAAAGTGAATAGACGGTATCTGGTTGCAGTGGCTTTGCTGGCTGTCTTAGCTGTTGTGTTCGGTGCATTTGGGGCAGTTGCGCCTCCGTTAGCAGAGGAGACGGCGCCCAAACCACAGCAGGAGTACTCATCGTCATCTTCTGATTCGGCAGCGCATTTCCTGAATCCACCAACCTATGAGAGCGACTGGGTGAACATCACGGACAAAGCTGGACAATATCTCACCTTGAAGCACGGGTTAAACACAACCAAAGTGTTTGTTGACATAACGGGGAAACAAAGTCTTGACCCAATGAGTGGTACTCCTGCATGGAACAAAACATACGGAGGAACAAACAATGAAGTTGCCAATTCTATGGTTCAGACGAGCGACGGAGGATACGCCTTGGCAGGCTACACCTACTCCTCTGGTGCTGGCGGCGCTGATTTCTGGTTGGTTAAAACGTATGCTAATGGCACTACGGCTTGGAACAAAACATACGGAGGAACAAGCGATGACGCTGCTGAGTCTCTGACTCAGACGAGCGATGGAGGATACGCTTTGGCAGGTCACAATGGCTTGATGGATATGTGGTTGGTTAAGACTGACCAGAACGGAAACCATCAATGGAACAAAACATACGGAGGACCAAATACGGACTGGGTCACATCTATCGTTCAGACTGATGATGATGGATATGCGTTAGCGGGAAACACAGGTACGTACCCAAGTTTTGATTTCTTGTTGGTTAAGACTGATTCGGCTGGAAACCACTTGTGGAACAAAACGTACGGCGGAGCAGATTATGAACATGCAGATTTTATGGTTCAAACCAGTGATGGAGGATACGCAATAGTGGGTGACACTGGCTGGATGGATATGTGGTTGGTTAAGACTGATTCATCCGGAAACATGCAGTGGAACAAAACATACGGAGAAGGCTGGGACCAAGGCCTTTCTGTGGTTCAGACGAGTGACGGGGGATACGCTTTGGCAGGCTTCACTACGGCTGGTATGGGCGGCGCCGAGGATATGTGGTTGGTTAAGACTGATTCATCCGGCAGCATGCAGTGGAGCAAAACATACGGAGGAACAAATACAGACATTGCCCGGTCTGTGGTTGAGACGGGTGACGGCGGATACGCGTTGGCTGGCTACACCTACTCCTCTGGTGCTGGCGGCATGGATTTCTGGTTGGTTAAGACAGACTCTGATGGAGGGCTGAAATGGAGCAGAACATACGGAGGAACAAGCGATGACGCTGCTCATTCTGTGGTTCAGACAAGTGACGGAGGATACGCAATAGTCGGCCGCACCAGCTCTTATGGTGCTGGCGGCATGGATTTCTGGTTGGTCAAGGTGTATGACAGAATGGACACGGAACATCAGAGAACAGGCTTAGTTTGGACTGCGTTGACAAACTCCACTGTGATTCTCTATCGAGAGGAAGCCGACGTCTACTGGAACTACGTGCGTGTCCGCATATGGGTCATCAAAGAACCCTCATGGATTTACGGTGACATCAACATGGACGGCGTAGTAGACGTCAAAGACCTGTACATACTCAGCCGAAACTATGGCAAAACCTTCAGCCTACTCAGCCTAAGCGGCATCATAGCCATAGCAGGAATCCACACAGTCAAAAAACGAAAACAACCCAAACAACCAAGCTAAATCAGCTAAGCCACAAACCTCTCTTTTTTCTGGCGCACTATACCAAGATCTCTAAAAGCTTTTCTCCTTTTTGTGTAATCTCATAAATGCCTCGGCTGACTCGTTCCACGTAGCCGTTTGGAAGTAGATAGTGGTAGAATTGTTTTCTGATTGTGTTTGATGTTGCGAAGCGTAGGCATGTTGCACATGCTTTTTTCTCAATGTCCGTGTAGTGTACATGGCCCTTCTTGACGAGTACAAGAATGGTCTTTCGGAGAACATCTCTCTCCTGGTCTTTCATAAAAGGCGTACCTCAACTGGTTTTTGTTTGTGCCTTGATTCTGGGCACGTTCAGCCGCTCGCTACTTGAGTCCACTCGTAACTGTCATCCGCCTTCTTCATGCACATGTAGAGCCTGTCAGGTGTTCCGCTTCCGCCTTCAACTCTTATCATCTTTCCCCTGTAGGAGGCGCTGGCAGCGGGTAGGGCGCCGTCTGAGTCTTTTCCTACTTTTAGGAATTTGTCGTCAAGAAACGTGATGTCGCCTGCTCGGTCAATTCGTAGATATGCATTGTCTGTGCCGCCAACTGCCGCCGCTATTGTTAACCAGATCGATCCATTGCCACATTTAAGATAATAGGTGGCGGACGGGTTTGTCGATGAAATTTCAGCGTTGTTGCTAAGATTCAGACTTCCCGCTGGATAAAAATGCCTGACTTGAAGATCTGCGAGATCCGCCCCAGTTTGTTCAAAAATCCCTAAAACATCTTCGTTCCACCAGACAGGTCTAATCATGAAGCGCTTTGTGCCATCTGTTCTCTCAATTACTATTTTTCTTGCGTAGAGATCTGCCACGTCGTCGCCATAGGGTATTTTCCTTATTTCATATTCATTGGGGTCGGCGTAATTTATGTAGGCAAGATACTTGAGTATGCGCAGGTCGTTTCTGAACCAGATGGCGCCTTCATGGTTGCCGATGTCAACGGGCGGGTTTGGATCTGTGTTTCTGTTTTCATGAGAAAAGCGTTTGGAGTTGTTCCACGCGAAATCAGGGAAGCCGCCGGTCACCGTGAAACCTGACTGTAGACCCAATTGCTTGTCAAAGTAGAATTTGTCTTCAGCCGGGACATACATCATAAGATCCGAGATCAAATCAAAGTTAGGCAACCCAGTATTGTAAGCCAAGCCAAATCTGTCATAATGGTTGCTGTAAAGCCACAACGTGCCACCGATCGCTGAATCGTACAATCGGATGAAAGGCACAACCCAATCAATGTAAGGCTCATCAACCCCGACCTCCATCATTTCCAATGATTTCTTCGCCTGCAAGTAATTGTGGAGGAAGAGGGCTTTCCACCGTTTTTCAGCAGAGCCTACGCTGTAAAGGTCTCCGGTCGCTGGCAGCAGGTCGCTCACAAACTCTGGGCGACTGCGTACATGCTTACTACGTACATTACACAGTCTTTACCCGCAGAGCATCCTGCGCCAGCGAATCCAAAGCCTTCGACAGAGCGTCAAGCTTCTCCCACAAAGCTTTGAAAGCTTCTGCTCTTCTCTCCCATGTTACGTTGGACATGCAGTTTCCCGACTCACAAAAACAAAAAAAGGCGGGCTGTGAGTTTCGCTCCGAGTTTCACGGAAGCTCTTCAAAGGGAACTATAATCTACTCTAGCTACCAGGTGTGCGGCAAATTGTACATCTTGGTGACAGCTTTAGTGCGCAGTACGCCAAGTCCAATGCGTTCACTGGCAACAATCCCGAACACTCCATTCTTTGGGTCTTCATACGTCTCTGTGGTCAAGTCACGACGCACAAGCATAATCGCCGCAACCGATTTATCAACCGCGAACACTTGGTTGTAGCCCGATTGACCCGTGTCCTGAGGCAGAAGGCTCGATTTGTACAGTCGCATCGTGAGCGCTTGCCCAATTAACCCGCGCGTCAACTCAACCTCAGACGAAGGCAAGTACTGGCTGTTGATGAACTCAGTCGCAGTGAAAAGCTCGCTCACCTGCAGCGGACGCATAAACATCGTGTCTGGATGGAAATCCTCGCTTTCAATCACGTTCCATAACTGCACAACCTTGCTCCAACTGAAGTCAGTGTTGCCCCCAGCTTGGACTGCGCCTCCAGCTAGATCAGAGGCTTGAATGCTGTTGTACAGGTTTAGAACTCTCTCAGTTTCCTTCTCGGCTATGCTTCTGCCCAGTTCCTCAAGCTGCCGGTTGAACACGTTCCATTTGGCGTCTTCAGCAAACTCTCGAGTCCATTCGACGCTGTCTTTGATCAAAAGGTTAGCTTGAATGTCCACAGTGTCATAACGTTCACCATGAATGCGCACGGTTCCACTCTCAGACGCAACATAAGCCACGGATTTCTTGGCTCTCGGAAACCGCTCAAGCACTTCGCTGGTAGTCCTAACGTCGATTATTTGTCGGCTGATCAAATTGGGCTTTGCAGCGTCAACTACCGTGTCGTGGATGCTTCCCAAAGCTCCTGCCATATCGCTTAGAATTCCTTCCTTCATTCCCGTCTTCAAGTATGCCATGCAGAACGGGTTCCTGCAAGCCGTTTTAACCTGCGCGTCCAAGTGCTGCTTGTACCATTCTTCGTTCACGAGGGCTTCGTGCAGTTTGGGCAAAACCATCTCAACCATGACTCATCACGTCTCCAACCTTGTGAGCCTAGCTTCCAATTCCTTGACTTTAGCCGTCAACATTGCATTGTCCCAAACTTCGAGTTCGGTCTCTGTCTCGCTCATATTCAATCACTTCGCAACGATGATGCTGATCAAATCGTCTGCAGCTGTCGCCGACTGCTCCGCCACGCCAAGCTTAAGTGTCCAGCTGATAGTTGATGTTCCACCCTCGTTGATGTCTGCCAACGCAACAACTCGTTTGCTAGAGTCTGCTCCCTTGACAGCCTTGCCTCGCGTAATCGCTCCGCCAGCTTTGACTTTCACTCTACCGCGTACACAGACTGGGCATATGGCTCCAACAGCCGCATCTTTAACCGCGATTCCCATGCAATTCTGATCTGATGCTGCAGGGCTCACTTTTCCATCAGCGCTCAAGTAAACCGGGTCACCTTTGTTAACTGCGGCTGCTGCCTCGTAATCCATGATTAAAGCGCCTGAAAGAGGCTCCAAAACGTCGCCTATCGACAGATTCGGCACACCAGTTAAGTCAGCCATTCAGCTAATCTCTCCTTGTTTTTGATTTGGTTTCAACGGTCTTTGTTCCGCTTACTCCCAGCCACGTGTAAGTATGTGACTATGAAGACGCGAATTCATGGAGCACGCGTTTGACTTTCTCAGTGAACAGTTTTGGTCCGCTCCCCAGCCACCTCAGCTCTGTTGCTCTGTCAGGGAGCGTGCCCTTAACCGCTTCATGAAAACGAGAGTACCTTTCTCTTTCAGACTTGATCTGCTTCTCCGCATTTGCTAGCTTGGCTTCAGTGTCCACAAGTTGCTTACGCAGAGCCACCATGTCCGCGGGTTCAGGCGACGACTGCACTTGACCAAGTGATTCAGAAAGTCCCGGTCTTCCCACAAGTCCTTTTATCGTGCCTTCTATGTTGGCGAGTTTTTCGTTAACCCAATTGGTGAAGGACTCGAATCTCGCTGCGAGCTGATCGACTTTTTCGTCAAGTGTTTGAGCTGGCGAAACAACCAGTTGCTCCATCACAGAGTTCCAGAAACGTATGAACGCCTCTTTGTCTCCAGGCGGAAACTTCCTCAGAAGATGCACACTGGTTAGCTCAAAATTACGCGGCGCCACTCCATTCATGAATTCAACTTTGCCGCTGGGACGAAGCCAATTCAACTCAATGCTTATTCCCTTGAACTCTTTGTTCTGAATTCTGTCAGCGATTTCTGTGTCCACTATGCCTTCGTACGCCACTCCGTTCTCAACTGGATCATACCACGAGTTTGTGACGAGATTAGGCGGCGGCAAAACATACAAGTGGTCTATTCCAAACGGTTTGCCCGCAAGCGTTGGCGCAGCTTTCTCCAATTCCTCCTTCAAGTAGACGTGTTCCAAACCCTCTTCTGGATGGAAAATTCGTTTCGGATGGATGCAGACGCCTGAAACCTTGCGTCCTTCCAACTTCATGGATTCGCTGAACAAGTACAGCTTCTGGCTTTCGCTTTCGCCTACAAAGATGGGTTTGCCCGCTTTTTGGAAGGCTGTTGTGCAAATAGCGAAAGCGCTGCCTTTCTCGTGGCCCTGTTTCATCACTTGCTTGATACAGTCCTCAAACTCAGGCGTGTGCTGTTTCTCCAACGTTCGTTTTCTTTCATTTTCCTCCGGCAACTTGTTTTCAACCTCCAACTTCTTTATTGGATTTCCGCTTGTTCACCTAATGGTAACTTTGCCACGTCGCGGAGAATTTTTCGCAGCTCCTCTGCAGTGATGACATTAGGTCCAACTTTCTCAACGATAGAAACCAAATGCCCCAGAAGCTGCGTGAGCTTCTCGTAATCGAGACTTTCAGGCATACCCCAATTGAGGCGAACCTGAGCCTTTTCGGGATCTAAGCCAGCTTGCGCAATCACGCGATCGAAAAGAAAGCGTTCAACTCCACGTTTCAGAAAGCGCTGCAAAGCCATGACCCGTCTTTCGCCAATGTCCAACGCTGCGTCAGCACTGGCCTCAGTGAAACCAGTCTTCGTGACAAGTTTTGCCAGCGGAGTCTGCAAGCCCAGAACAAACTCGTCCATCAACGTCTCCACATAGAAATCGAGCCCACGCATACGCTCTGCAACAATAGGCTGAACCTTGGCTTCAGACCCTGCTGGCGGGTTGAAAACAAACCGGCTTCCACGCCGCGGAATACTCTTGATCTGACTGAAGAGTTCTTGAAGCCTTTCCTTGCTTAAACCTGGGAAACTCCACAATTCGTTGGGTGCGCCAAACATGTATATGGTGTCTGTCATGCCGCTGTGAATCTTCGCCTTTATTTGATAGTAGGCTTCGCGTGTTTCGCCATCTCCAATGTCAAGCGGCGTGCACAGTGACTGCAATATGCCGATGCCCAATGGCTTAGCGGTCAAGACGTTATAGGCTAAATGAATGATTTCATCGCCCATGATCTCGCTGGGCTGACGCTTCCAGTCCAACTCAATTCGGTCAAGCTGTCCCTCAGCGTTGAACTTGACGCCGTTATCCCTAATGATTTCAACAGGCACTAGCTTGAGAAACTCGATTCTCTTGGTGTTGCCTATCCACCAGAAAACGTTCCCCCAACCAACCAGAAAGCGGGCTGACTCCTGCAGCACTTCGTCTAAGCCTTGTTCACGACAGAACGCGTCAACCAGATCCTTGGCAGTTTTACCTTCACTTTCCTCAACGTAATCATCGTTCATCGTTGTGTAGAAACCTGCACCCGCGATTTGGTCAGCGAGAAAATCTATGCTAGCGCGTGCAGCCAAATCGCCTAGGTAGACTTTGCTCATCGTTTTGAAACTGACATCAGGCGAGACGCCCATAAGCTTCTCAGTTGTCGTCAAGAACAACGCCGTGCGATGCGTCAACGCCTCGCTGATGCGCCTGACCACAGATGCAAGCGGATTTGGCAAATTCAACCACTACGTGGACTGTTTGTTTCTGGTTTGCCCGAGAGACCCGAAGAATGAAGCACGGCAGCCCTAAGCCCTTGGCGAGCGTCTCTTCAAACGCATGCTTCACTCGTCGGCTCTCGGGCTACCAGCCTATAGAATACCATTTTCAACGAGATAAGCGCTGTTGTGAGATTCTAACATCTTTGACGAATTATGGCTTAGTTTCAGTTTTCTCTCTGTGCTTGCTTCGACTCTGTTTTACAATAATTGCTTAACGGTTGATGCATGGCTGATGGTTTTGGAGGAACAGACCTTGGGCAACGCGTACTTCAGCCTAATAGTGCCTGAAGACTTGGCTGAATGGCTGGACAAAGAAGCCATGAGGCAGTGTCGCACACGAAACAATTTAATCAACTGGATACTGCAGCAATATCGCAATAAACCCAAGAGCTTTCAACCAACTGAAGCCTGAAGCCTATCGTCAACTTTTCCTCTTGAAGAATTCGGCTACTCGAAGCGCTTTTTCTATGTTCTTTTTCAGTTCCTTCATGTCTGGTCCTGAGTTTCTGTAATACTCTACTGCGCCTCTATCTCTAGTTCGAATTAGGATCAAATTCGTGGGATAGAAATAGTGGCGAAGCAGGTCTTTGCTGCGCAGTGACTCTTCCTGCGAATCTGGACTATAGTTTACATGAACCCGCGTGAACACTACTCTGTTCTTATGTTTCTCCGCCATAACTGCAGCTAACCTATCCAGCCTCGGCTTCTGTTTCGTACAAGCTGGGCATCCGTCGCGGGTTATAGCAATTACGTAAGCCTTGCCGATTCTAGGCGCCAAGAAATCCAGCGGAGATTTGCCTTTCTTCTCGAGATCACTGAATTCAATTGAGTTGACTGTCATAGTCTTTTCATGGAGACGATACCGTATTTAAGCATGCAAGTAAATGCTGACCGAATTACGGATTGAGTTTCCTTGGTTTTCAGTTTCATTGTGCTCTGTGGTTTTTCGGATTCTCTTGCGGAATTAACGTTAAAAGAGCCACGTCCTTGACATTCGCTTTGTTTGGGAGATGAAAAGAGTGCATCAATGTCTGGGTCATCCATGCGCTGAGTGTGAGGAAACAATCAACGGCATAGGCTACACCTGTCCAAAATGCGGCGTGCACTACTGCTACACATGCTCCTATTATGCTCGCTGGAAATGCCCGAAATGCGGCAACCAGCTAACATAAGGCATTCTAGTTTAAGCAAATCTTAAGAAGAAAACACCCTAAGAACGGTTATTCAGTGATTGAAGAATGTCTAAAGATGAAAAAATGCTAGAAGAATTGAAGCGCATACGAGAACTACTCGAACCCAAGCCGGCACCGCCGCCTCCACCGCCGCCAAAAGGAATCCGCGCCGAATTCATGGACTTCCTCTCAAAATACAAAGTCATGGGACTCGCTGTTGCTTTTATCATGGGTGTTTATCTCGGCGCACTCGTGCAGGCACTCGTTAAAGACTTGATACTGCCAATGATCGGTCTTGCCATACCTGGTCTAGGCAACTTAGCCACATTCAAGATTCCAATCCCATACGTGGCGCTGGATAGCAGTGGAAACCCGCCCGTAGGCTATACTGGGCAGATATTCGGAGTCGGAGACTTCCTAGTAGCGTTGATAACTTTCATAATCGTTGCCTTCGTGATCTTCCTACTAGTGAAACTCACAAAGAAGCTCGGCATCGAATAGCCTCAAAAATATTCGCCTTATTTCTTTCCGCTCTCTTCCCATCCCTGTGCTTTCAATAGCGTACGGTTTGCTCCTTTGGACGCCAAAAAGCACATGCTTTATCGATGAGATGAGTCCAAGCGTTAGGCTCCTTGCTGCACTTGTACTTTTGGCGACGTAAAACATCTGCCTCCTGGATCAACGTGTTCAACGTGCCAGTGTTGACTTGATTAGGGTTCTGGCTGATTCTTGAGCAGGCGTGCACAAGCTTAACGCTGAGACACACGGATGACTTTCTGAAGGCGCAGGTTCCACAGATCTTGAGTTTGCCGTCATGATCCTTGGCTTTCTGTGTCAACACGGGTTAGCCTCCTTGTAACTCTTAAGCCCCAGCCTGATGAGATGTTCGATGAATGTGCTGCGTTTTTCTCTGCCTCTGAGCACTTCTATCTCGCTGAGAAGTTTGCTGTCAATGGTGAAACCAACATGCTGCTTCAACCCAAACCGGACTCCGCGTATATTGTGTATACCAAATATATGAAAAACACTTATTAGGCTTACTGAACAAATTATACTCGTCTCACTGCCCAAAAAGCTGGTAGCCACATCATGAAGACACTCAGAATAAGTGAAGACGTACACCAAAAATTAACAGCCCTACTCGGCGAACTAACCGCTCAAACCAGCCGAATGCAAACCTACACAGACGCGGTTCAAGCCCTACTGCAGCAATCTGTCATTCTCCCACCCGAACTATTGACTCAGATAGAGAATTTCATCGAAACCCACAAGCACTTGGGCTACACGACCCGCGAGGAATTAATACGAGACGCAACACGCTGGCGACTCAAAACCCTCACAGACGAATACGAATACATCGAAACCCGCAAAGACGAATACGAAAAACTAGAAACAGCCATTAAAGAAATGGAACTGCCGTTCCACGGCGCAGAAGACTATGTGAATCAGCAAATCAGAACCGCGCTTGAAAAATATGATGAATGGCAGCAACAAAGAGAAGAACACGAAAGGAGACGGCGAAGCTACTCGCCTCGTTCAAACGGCAAGTAATGGTTGATCTCTGAACCTCCCAGCTGAGCGCAACTATATGTGTGAAGCCGCCACCCCTTACTCTGCCACTCTTCAATCACTCGACCCACATCCTTATGATGATTGACCTGTACACACTCAAACTCCTTCAAACTAACATCACCCCCATATCCTTGCCTCGCTGACTGATACGATAATGCTCGGAATGAGAGTTTAAGGTTCGCCGTAAAGACTAGATATTCAATATGCTGTTGGGCGAATTCTTCGAAGCGCATCCAGCCTTTGATAGGCTGCCCAAAGAAAGTATGTGCATAGGCTTATCCAAAGAACTAGGCATAATGCTGAAGCATGGAAATCTACAAACAGCCCCTATACTATGAAATCGCGTTCAGTTTCGTCGACCCTAAAGAGCAAGTTGACAATTTTGAAAAGATAATCCGTAGATTCAGCAAGATTAGGGTCAACAGTTTTCTAGACATAGCTTGTGGACCCAGTTTGCAGTTGAGGGAGATAGCAAAAAGAGGCTACGAAGCCATAGGCTTAGATCTGTATCCCGAAATGCTCGAGCATCTCAGAAAGAAAGCAAGAGACGAAGGGCTGAAGATAAAGACTGTCCAAGCAGACATGTACGATTTCAAGCTGAAAACAAAAGCGGACTTCGCCTTCATAATGATGGGCTCCTTGGACGCCGACTCCAACGAGAAATTCCTATCGCACTTAGATTCAGTCGCAGCCTCTCTGAAACCGGGCGGTCTCTACTTCATTCAAAACCTATGCTTAGACTGGACACAGAGCAGAGAACAAAGCTGGACCATGGAGAGAAATGGAATCACAGTCAAAACAAGCTTTGAACTCCACTTCAAAGACATCCTCAACCAAATCTACACAGAAAAAACCGAGATGGAAGTCAACGATCACGGCCAAACAAGCAAGTTCATTCAAGAGGAAGACTTGAAGTTCATCTTTCCGCAGGAATTCAAGACCCTTGTGAAACTGAATGGAAAATTCGAGTTCTTAGGCTGGTGGAAAGGCAACTGCAACGCTTGGCACTTGGATCAACCCTTAGAAAACGTCAAAGACCTCGGCGACAACATGGTGCTTCTAAGGAGAAAATAGCAAGGGCAATAGGTGACAGAATTGGAGAAGATTGTTTCGGTTTGCGGGACTTGCTGCAGCTTTTGTCCGGCATTCCGAGGACAGAAATGTCCAAGCTGCCACAAGGTGAATGAGAAAGCTAGGCTGTCCTGCGCCATGTATCGTTGCGCTCTCAAGAAAGGCGTTCGAACGTGCTTTCTCTGCGAAGAGTTTCCATGCAAAACCCACTATGAGAAAGGCTTGATCTACAAGCACTCATTCCTTAAGGCGTTGAAAGCTTCTGACTTCTCGATCGCAAGAAGAGCCGTAGGGAAACCCAATTAATCGCTTATACAACAAACTCGAAGCTGAAGGCAGGCATATGACATTAAAGAAGTTCGGCGAAATAAAAGGACCCCTTACTGTGTGGCTCTTCTTCACTTTGTACCTAGCCATAGTTCCCTTCTTCAGTGTAGCCACTGCGCTTACTGTTCCTAACTTGTTGATTCAGGCGGCAGAAGTCTATGGCGTGCTCCTAGCTTTCCTCATCGTATTCATAGTCTTAGCAGAAAAGCATCGATCTCTGAAAAGTGCGTTTTCCAGCGTAGGACTGAAGAGGAATGGAACAGCAAGGAGCGTGTTGTGGAGCTTTGGTTTGTTTCCGCTGCTCATCGTCATCGGCTTGATCGTGATGATGTTCACTTCCCTTCTAGCTCCAGTCTCAACGTCAGGCTCAGGCAGTCAGCAGATTCCTTCATGGTACATCTGGTACATGCTGATACAATCTTTCTTTCCAGTTGCAGTTGTGGAGGAAATGTGGGCGCGAGGCTACATGCTTGACAGACTCATGCCGCAACATCCGTCAAGCCTTTCGGAAGCTGCGCCTGCCATCGTTCTAAGCTCGCTTTTGTTTGCTGTTTGGCATCTTCCCACGTACCTAAGATCATTCAGGTTTCAGTTGCCTTGGGTCAGCCTTCAGGCAATCAACGTTTTCTTACTGTCCCTAGTTATGGGCGTCGCTTATGCTCGTGCTAAAACCCGAAACATCATAGGCTTGGTACTTATCCACTTTCTATTAGATGCCTTACCGTTAATTATGGCATTTCTGTAAACCGTGCGAGTATGCAGAACCAACTCACTCCAAGTAATCGATGACTCTGCCTTCTTTTGTCAGCCTATAAACTAGTCTTCCTTGATTGACCTCTTTCTCCACACAGAAGTCATGCTCCAAAATGTCCAAATGCCATTTCAAAGCGCGCTCGTCCAAACCCATCTTCAGTTTGAGGTCCTCAACAGTCGAGTAGCCTTCCTTAATCGCCTTGAGGATTCTTCTTCTCAACGGGTTGCTAACCGCTCTCAAATACTGCTCATGATACCGTCTCGTTTCCTCTATCGACCCACTTGTTGTTCTGGATTTCTCGCTTGACAAGACACATCACGCTCCACCATATGCTTATAGATGTCTCTTTATCAACTGTCCTTCAGAGGCGACATTACGCTTCCCGCGGTTCTCTTTGCGAGAGGAATCATAGAATCGACTTCTTTTATCTTTGCTTCTTTTCCTGAAATGAACGCGCCAACTCTTCTTGCCTTAATCTGGATCTCCTTCAACACTGCTGCGTCAAGATCATGGAACAAATATGTCTTGACAAATGGTGCCACGAAATCCCAGACTCCTGCAACCCGTCCATCAACTAGGATGGTTGAAGTGGCATTGCCTGAGCGGTCAAAAACGAAACTGTAGTGTTCTTCGTCTATGTATCGCTCGCGATCCTTGAAACCCATGAGGTAAGGGTCAAGGCTGGGCAACAGATTTACCGCATGCTGTTCTTCGTTCCTCGGAGACGCCAATGATTTCTTGTCGCGGGAAAGCACAAGGTATGTTTTGTCTGTATCTGAGGCGTCGATGGCGGTTATTTTGTCCCTTAAATCCGTTATCAGCTCCTTCACTTGACTCCTAGGAAAACCAGTCCACCAAGTAGCATCATTTTCAGTGGCAGGTCCAAAAGATGCGAAATATTGACGAACAACAGCTTTCCTCGCAACCACTTCGCTTATTTCGTTCAGTTTCAAGTCCGGGAAATGTTCAGCGAACAGATAGTAAGTATGAAGATTGCTTCTCCACCCTTTCTCCGGCGCTCCGCGAATCAAGAGACCCTTGTCACACATGAGGTTTACAATCGGAGAAACATTCACCTTTGTTCCAAGTCTCTGCTTGATCTGTTTTACAGTCATTCCCTTCTGACCTTTGATGATCTCTGCGATTTGCTTCGATGTCTCCTCATATTGCTCTTTGTTTACTCCGAGAAACTTGGAATACGCCTCCGAAGCAAGCTCAGCCATCGCCCTCGTCGCAGCAAATGCTACTGGAATCATATGTTTTGGAAGTATGTAAACAGTCGTCCGTACATAACGAATCTTACCAAGACTTCTCTTCACATAGAGCTCGTGGTCCAGGCATTCTCTTCTGAAGTCTTTGGTTCTGGCATGCAAGGATAAGTAAGGAGTTGTCGAACTGGTTGCATGTAACCCACCAACGTCTTTGACGGTCTGAACGATATTCTCTAATGATCCTTCATGGGTCAGTCTTTGCTTGTGAAGCACAATGCTATTGATTCCGCGAAGAGTGAGGTCAAGGTTCATTTTATCATCTGATGAAATTCGCTTCAAACTTGATAGCGCTAGCTCGAACACTACGACTTGTTATCGAAACGAGAAGTATCTTGGGTCGTCAGTTTATTAATCAATTCCCTTACTTGCTCTATTGCCTTCTGGTCTTTAAGAACCTCACCAACTTCCTCACCTTCAGCCAAAACTCCAAGGTACGGATAAGAATCTGAAGGAACCAGTCTCATGTGCCAACAATGAATGATCTGAAATGCCATTTCCTTCAATGCTTCCAAGGCTTGCCTTCCACCGCCCGCGGAAACTACGATCAAGCCAAACGGTTTTCCCTCCAATGGGATGTTGAAGTCAGGGTCAACTTCCAACTTGTGATGATACAGTGCTCCAATTCTTTCAATCAAAGCCATGAATTTTGAAGGCAAGGGAAGGTATCTCGGAATAGAAAATGCCACGGCATCAGCTTTCATGATCTTGTCTAGTATGGAGCCTACATCGTCATCGATTACACATTTGGAAGTGTCTTTGCAAAGCCCGCAAGCATTACACCAATCGATCTGCGCCTCAGCTAATTGCACTGTTTCCGTATCTACATTACACTGTTTAAAAGCCTCCTTCAAAATGAGATATGAATTCCCGTTCCTTCTCTGGGATCCAACTAAGCCCAGGATCTTCATCACCTAAACACTCCTGTATCCTCATCTTTGTTTACGAATACTATTAAAACATTAAAACCAGAAAAGCGAGACTGCCTGTGTCATGCGACTCGATAGGTCTCATAGCATTCGCACTATTGCGGTGTCATAAACGGTAATCATCGGAACGTAACGGTTCTAGGAGGCGGTTTGATATCGCAAAGGCTACCTTCAACGCTTCTTAGATCTTTTGCTGTATACCACCATTGCAACTATTGCAGCTACTGTGATAACGACCACCATGGTGACGATTGGTCATATAGGTTGTTCTTCGGTTTGCGCGCATAGCGCAAGGCAAGACAAAACCAGCTCCAGTAGGGGACAGGGCCTCATAGACAGGCTTCCCGCTGGACAATGGCGGGCGCGTCTGGAAATGAGCTTAAATTCCTATTCGGTTGAAAAACCCATGAGAGTCCTATGAAGAAGATCGAACTGTACGTGAGAAGCGCAAAACAGCTAGCGCCCCACATGTATGAAGCAAGAACAACATGCGAGCACACCGCCTCTGGGCAAGTTGACTTGTTCCGCCCACAAAGCAAGCTGGAGTTTCAAGCTTCAAGAGCCCTTCTTGAGAATGACCTTAAAGCTTTTGAAATCGTGCAAGAAATCGCGAGAGAGCGGAACTGGAAGGTTGAGGTTTGCGACTTGTCGTCATTCGCTGGCAAGATAAGAGCTTGTTTGAAAGGAATAAACCATACTCCTGTAGTGATCCTCAATAATCATAGAATCGAAGGAGTACCGAACAAAGAGCAACTGATGTCGCACGCGATTTGAGGGACTGACTGCAACTGCGCGAAATCAGAGCTCTACTCATGCGCGCGTTAAAAGCTGTTGATAGAATTCATTAGTGTTACCTTAATGCTGAAGCCAGCTGAAACCACTAGCGTTAGACAAAGCTTCACACAAAATGCTACACAAAACGTTAGACCAAACGAAAACGGAGATTCAAGCTTCTTCTCAGGGGTTAACATGGCGGGCCCGCGGGGATTTGAACCCCAGATCTCCGGCTCCGCAGGCCAGCGTCCTAATCCGGGCTAGACGACGGGCCCTGAACTCAGACCATAGATGGTCTTAAACGTTTAAGGCAAAATAGTGACTACTTCTAATAAAGCTTAGTAAGCAAATGCTGCGGAGGACCGGATTTGGAGTTTAACAAAGACCTCGTTGGCAGATGCGGAATTTACTGTGGCGCGTGCAGACTCTACATCATGAAAGACTGCCAAGGATGCTCTGGAGAAGAGCACAAGTGCCCATACATCAAATGCGTTGACATGTTGGGAAGCTCTTGTGGTGAATGCCAGAAATTCCCTTGTGAGAAGCATTATGGTGCAATGGCAGTCTACGCAAAACTGTACGTCGACTGGAAAAAGCAAGAAATAATGAAAGCCTAGGTACAGAGGCTCAGAGCAAACGTGGTCTAGATGAGTTTTCCCTCGGCTACCATAGCAACGCGTCCACCGACGTGAACATCTATTTTCCCTGCCTTGTCTTCCGCCTTCAACAAGAGCAGAGAAGGTCTACCAATCTCGTAGCCTTGTTCAACCTGCACGTTGACCTTGGGTTTTCCAAAGTGTCGATGCTTCACCAAATACGCGGCTAGGCAACCATTCGCGGAGCCTGTAGCGGGGTCCTCGGGGATGCCAAAGTAGTCGGCGAAAACTCGCACGTTGAAGTCGTTTCCACGGTTGTATGTTTCTGGGCAGAATACAAGTATGGATTTCGCTTGGGTTTTTTCGACCAATTTGAAATACTTGTCCCTGTTTATTCGGGCTCGTTTTACGGCGTCTAGGCTTTTCAGAGGAACTATGATGAAGGGAACGCCTGTCGAGACTTCTTGAATAGGGAATTTCTCGTCTGTGTCCTTAAGGCTTAGGCTTAAGACATCTGAAATCGTGTTTGCATCAAAAGATTGACCAAATGTAGGCTGAGCTTGCTTCATGAAAAGCACATCTGGACGCTTCCCCTTGTAGCTGAATGTCACAGGAATCTGACCTACTTTCAAGTTCAACACGAGTTTGTCAACCTCTTCTTCCAAGATTCTTTGCTGTATCACGCAAGCTGTGCCCAGCGTCGGGTGTCCAGCGAAAGGCAGTTCCTGCTCAGGCGTGAAAATTCGCACATCGTAGCCTCCTCTGCGTTTATTGTCTGACAAAATGAATGTGGTTTCAGAGAAGTGCATTTCCTTGGCGATTTTTTGCATTTGCCCATCTGAGAGTGAACGGGCATTTCTGATAACCGCCAATTGATTGCCAGCATACTTCTGCTCTGCAAAAACGTCAACGATGTAAAAATCCAGCTTTTTCATGCGGCTTCCAAGCTTTTCGGCTTGCTGTTTAAAGTCGCAAGAACATGAAATATAAGCGTTAAGAAACTCAGCGCAATTCCGCTAAAGCAATGTAAATGGTGAATGAGACTGCACCCAAGCTCTGAGAAAGTTTCTGTTCCCCTAGAAAGAGCTCTCTACCTGCTCCACCCCTACAATTCCTGCTTAATTACAAGCAAGGGCAAGACTGGAAAAGCCAACATCATGACTGTCGCATGGATCATACCTGTCAGCGCAAAGCCACCTTTGCTGGAAATGAGCATCCGACCAGAAAGATACTCATACAACCTCATCGTGGAATCAGGCGAATTTGTGGTTAACGTTCCAAGCTTCGATCTAGCTCCGCAAGTTCTGTTCTGTGGTCGTCGATCAGGACGAGAACACGACAAATTCAAAGCCACATCCTTAAGCCCTCGAAAAGCGCTGAAGGTCAACGCCCCAACCATCAAGCAGTGTGTGGGACATCTTGAATGCAGAGTAGTCAACACCATGAAAGTCGGAGACCACGCACTAATCATAGGCGAAATCATCAAAGCATATGCAACGAAAGGATACTTCGACCAAATTTATGACATTAAGAAGTTTCGACCATGCCTACATCTGGGAAAAAACTACTTCACAACCTGCCTAAAACGCAAGAAAGAACCTAGGTTGAAAACGGACTGAACAATTCCTAAAGAAAATAAGAAACTCGACATTTTAATGAGTCAATATCCAAAGAAGTCTGCGGGTATCTTGGTCTTTCTAGGATCTACGGGTTTTCTCGAACTCTTCCTTCCGAGCCTAGTTGTTTTTTCAGGTGTTGATAATCAAGAAGGAATCGAATGCCCTTTTCAGTAGTGACAAACAAGACTGGACTGTTGCGTTCTTTCGTCAGCAAGTCAAGGTCTGTGAGGAGGCTGAGCGAGTTGTCGACAAGTTCTTGATGTGTGCCTGATTGAGAAGCGATGTGACCGCTCGTGGTTCCGTTCTTGGCTGCTTCGAGCAGTTTGGCAAAGAAATCAAGTTTGTTTGTAGGCATGGCGGATCCAGTCCTGAGGGTTCAGTCCAGATAGGATGCAGGCTATAAAAACTTTCCTAGCGCCGTGTACATACAGACTTATTTTCTCAAAGCTCTTTCGAACGCGTCGACTACGTTTTGCTTTCCCATAGCCACGATGTAAGGTCCAAGTCGAGGACCAGCTGGTGTTCCAAGCAGAATCGTGTACAACGTTTTGAAGAAATGGCTGGGCTGAATGTTGTGTTTCCTTGCGGTGTTGAACACTGCAGTTTGAATTTGGTCTGCGTCCAAGTCTTCGTGAAGAACTTGAACCAGTTCTTGGATTGCAGCTCTTTCCGTGTCACTGAACTCTATTTGTGTTTCTTTGATCTCCGCTAAGTCATGGTTCCAGTTTAACGCGTATTGGATTCTTTCTTGCAAGTCCGCGGTGGCTTCTCTCTGCTTCAGGTTGCCGTATTCCCTAAGTTTTTCGAGGATATATTGAGTTTCTCCGTCCTTTGGCGCCACTTTGGTCAGATAAACAAGCAAATTGAAAGGCACATGAACGCTTGGTTCTTTCGGAGGCTTCAGCCACCAACAGTACTTGTAAAGCCCAGAGAGCTTTGTGAACTCTCGCTTGTCGGCTACCTGTTTCTTTCCGAAGTATATGTCTTCCAGCTCGTCGAGCTCGTTCATGTAGGCTGGAACGTCGAGAATGGATATGATGCGTGTGCCCACAAACCTCTTCAACATCAACAGGTTCAAGGATTGAGGCGCGCCGTAACGGAACCATTCTTGCGCCGTGAACACTGTGCCCGCAGACTTGCTGAAGCGTTTTCCTCCTTTAGCCAAGAACAACTCGTATTTAGAGTGGAATGGCGGCTCCCACTTCAGAATGTCTCGGCATAGCCGGTCGTTCACTCGCACTGAATCCGCGATGTCCTTGCCATAAGCTTCGTACCGTATGTCCAACGCTTTCCATCTGGCAGCAAACTCGACCTTCCAAACTAGTTTGCCTTCGCCCTTGGTGTAGTCAGCTTCGCCTTTGTGCCCGCAGCCCTCAAACCATTGTCCCTTTATTTCCATTCCATCACAAGAATACAGAACCTTGTCCTCTTTGGGCAAGTATTCGAGAGCCTTAGTGGTGTAGATGCGTCCACAGTTGCTGCAAACAGCGAAATAGGGCAAGGCTTCTTCAAACTTTTCCTGCCCCACCATTTCCTTGATGATTTCACCCACACGCTTAGCATTTGAGAGTATAGTCTTGATTTCGTTGTTGAGCAAACCGCGTCGGTAGACATCTGTTCCAGACATAAACGTGTACTTTACTCCGCATTTGTCAAACGCCTCAAGCAAAAGCGAGCTTGAATGCTCACCGAAGCTCTTATGACACCTGAAAGGATCCGGAATAGACGTCACTGGAAACCCCAAGAATTTCTTCAAGGACCGCGGGAATCCCGCTGGCACTTTTCTCAGTCCGTCTTTGTCGTCACAGAAAGCGATCAGCTCAGAACGAAGACCCTGCGCCTCGAGCGCAACAGTCACAGCATAGGATCTCACTGCATCGCTTACATTGCCCACATGAGGAATGCCTGACGCGCCGAACCCCATCTCAGTGCGAATTAGGTCGAGGCTTCTCTCCATCTTCCGCTCGCGCTCAGCAATCTGAAGAGCTGTCTTGTCGTACCATGTGCCGTGCCCAATTGTTTTCTGTGTCATGTTTTTTAGCCGTGACCCATAACAAATGCTGGATGACGATTTAAAAACTTTCAATTTAAATAACTAGTAATCCATCTAGAATAGCACAGGCTTAGCTGAGAAGGATGATCGAGATGCGTCGTGTTAATCCTCGTGAAGCAAGGCGCATGATGCAGCGCATGGGCATGAGCATGGGTGCCATGCCCGACGTTGAACAGGTGATATTCAAGACCAGCACGAAGGAAATCATAGTTGAGAACCCAGATGTCGCCGTGATGGAGATGCAGGGACAGAAGATTTTTCAGGTGACTGGTGAAAAAATCGTTGAGAAACCAGTTGAAAAAGCCGTTAAGATCCCTGAGGAAGATGTGCAGCTTGTGGCTACGCAGGCAAACGTGAGTTCTGATCAAGCTAGAGCTGCGTTGGAGCAGACGAAAGGAGACCTAGCGCAAGCCATACTCCTATTGAGTCAAACAAAATAAGCGAATTATTTCTTGGCGACTTCGTAGAGTCCAAATAAGTTGCCATCCGGGTCTGCAACTGTAGCCATGGCGTTTTCGCCTTCTTTCGATTTTGGAACCAGGATTTTGCCTCCCAGCTTCACAGCTTGTTCTAAAGTCTGGTCGATGTTGTCAACCAAGATGTAAACAAGAACGCCTAAGGGCTTTCCTTGCGGAAATCGCCACATTCCACCGCCTGGTTTTTCACCAGTGTCGATAAGCCAATACGCATAGTCTGTATTTTTTTCTCCGCTTATCTTCCAGTCAAATAGACTTCCATAGAAATTCTTGGCGCGTTCCAGATCTCTGACCCGTATTTCGACCCAGTTGAACCTGTTTGGCATCTTTCACCTCCTCCCACGCCTTGTCTTACTTCCATAATCGCAAACGTCGATTAGTAGACACTCAGCGCACTTGGGGTTCTGTGCCCTGCATGTGTATTTAGCCAGAAGCCAGAACAACCCGCCTACTCTTTCGCCCTTATTCCAAGGAATAAAACTCTGCAACGCCGCTTGAACGTCCTGATACCCTGCATCTGGCTTCACTAAGCCAAGTCTTTTGGCGATTCGATCCATGTGGGTGTCAACCACGAACACTTGACTGTAACCGTGCCGGTTAGCCAGCAGCACATCTGCAGTTTTGGGGCCTATTCCAGGCAATTCCATAAACTTCAGTCTAGCCTCTTCTTTCGAGAGTGACAGAATTGGAGCCAAGTTTCCTCCGAATTTCTCCAGAACAGCTTTAGACACTTCTTTGATTCTTCTGGCTTTGACGTTGTAGAGTCCGCCGCTTCTAATGGCTTCTCTTATCTCTGCCTCTTTCGCTTTCGCGAGCACGTGAGGCTCTACCTGAAACCTAGCGCTTAATCCCTTGTACGCTCGAACGCAGTTGGCTTCGCTCGTGTTCTGAGAAAGAACTGTGATGATGAGGTTCTTGAACGGGTCTTTCGACACTTCTTCCGGATACTTCACAGGCCACCATTTTGGTCCATATTCTTCTTCCAGTTTCGGAATCAATTTCACATCAAGAGTTTTCAAACAGAAAGCTCCTCTATAGCTTAGAACTGTTTGAGCACATCCACTTTTTCCATGACGTGACCGCAATAGTGACACTTGAGGCGCAGTGGTTCTGCTTTCTCGACGTAGAATTTTGTTTGCACAGGCTCGTTGCTGTTGGACACGCAGGCTGGATTGCCGCATTTGACGATGCCCCTAATGTTGTCTGGCAGTTTCACTCGCTGTTTTTCCACAACTTTGTAGTTTTTGATGATGTTAATCGTGGCGTGAGGCGCCAGCAACGCTATCTTGTCCACTTCTGAGCCTGCCAAGAAGCGTCCTTCAACTTTCACCATGTCTTTATGACCCAATCGTTTGCTTGGGACGTTCATGGCTATTGTTATGACGCCGGCGCGGCGTTCTGCTATGCCTAGGATTTTGGCAACGTCTAAAGCGTGACCGCTTGTTATATGGTCGATGACTGTGCCGTCTTTAATCTTAGAAACCCTTAACGTTGGTTCTTTTTTAGGCATGCTGCCCCCAACCCTGCATTTCAACCCGTTACCATTTGTGCTGTCTATGAATAAAAAAGGTTATTTGTGCTGTGTCAGAGTTTGTTTGGGGTTTAGGCTTGGAGTTCAAAGGAAGAGACATAATCTCGATTAAAGATTTCTCTCGCAGAGAAATCGATTACATGTTGGGCGTTGCCTCCACGATGGAGTCCATCGCTAAGAACCGTTCAACTATGCTTCAAGGCAAGATTCTAGCCACATTGTTCTACGAGCCAAGCACGAGGACTCGTCTTAGTTTTGAGTCAGCTATGCACAGGTTAGGGGGCACAGCAATCGGCTTTGCTGAAGCTGAAATAGCTTCTGTGAAAAAGGGCGAAAACCTAGCGGACACTATGCGGGTTGTAGAAAACTACGCTGACATCATAGCTTTGAGACATCCGTTGGAAGGCGCCGCACGATTAGCTGCTGAATTCGCTGAAGTTCCTGTTATCAATGCTGGCTCAGGCGCGGAGGAGCATCCGACTCAGGCGTTGCTCGACTTGTACACCATGAAGAAAGAGTTGGGCAGGATTGACGGGTTGAACGTGGCTTTGGCTGGTGATCTTCGTTTTGGGCGAACTGTGCATTCGTTGGCTTATGCGCTTTCGCTGTATGATGTTAAGCTCTACTTCATTTCGCCTGAGCTCTTACGCATGCGGCGTGAAGTGCTTGACACGATAAGCGAGCGCATCAAAGTTGTAGAAACCAGCAGCCTGGACGAAGCCTTGCCCAAACTCGACGTGCTCTACGTGACGCGTATTCAGAAGGAGAGGTTTCCAGACGCAGCTGAATATACCCGAGTCAAAGGCTCGTACAAAATAGACGCTGTGACTTTGAAAAACGCTAAGAAAGACATGATCGTGTTGCATCCCTTACCCCGAGTGGATGAAATCAGCGCGGACGTGGATTCTACAGCGCATGCACGCTACTTCCAGCAAGTGTGGAACGGCATAGTCACAAGAATGGCGCTATTGGCACTTATTCTCGGAGTAAAACTGGCGAAATAGCAAGTGTCGTTCACACATGGTTCTACGGCTTAAGAACAAGAAGGCAATCTTGCCAAGGCTCTACGAAGATTGCATATCATACGTGGAAGAAATCTCGTTGATCGAAGAAACCTATCTCTGGCGCAACGTCCAAGTCTACGTTAAAAACCCCGAGTCCATGACCGAGTTCTTGGAAGTCCAATTTGATGAAAGGCGCAAGAGCCTCAGCGCTTACATAACGGCTCAACAGCCCTCAACACTGGAAGAATTCGGCAGCGTTCTTGAAGAGAAAAGGGAGTACGAAACACACCTGCAAACCTCAACATCCGTTGACTTGATCCAAAGGCACATGCCATGGCTTACTAAAGTGTACACCGCACGTTACCATTGTGTTGACTCCGCGACTTTCAAGCAAGGCACACACGAAGCGAGAGCAGTTCGTTTAACATCGCAAAACATCGCTGAGCTTAATCACACTGCTTCGCCCTTGTACATCAAACGGTTGGAGACAGCGCCTGTCTACGGTTATCTGAACGATGAGGGTGAGTTGGTTGCTACGTCTGGCGTTGGATACCTCACTAAGAAATCCTTCAGCATCAGCTACACTGAAACCAAACCAGAGTACAGAGGACGAGGCATAGCCAAATGCCTCACATCGCTTGCTTGTGAACCCTTAATCAAAAGGGGATTGACTGGAGTTTACGCCGCTGACACGATAAATCAGCCATCGCTTGGAGTGGCAAAAGGCTTGGGCTTCAAACCATACCGAGACCTAAACTGCCTTCACAACTGCGAATAATAGGCAGCTTGGGCTTCAGGCAATCGCCTATTCAAGCGCAAGGAGGTGAACAATGTGATTGAGAAAATAGAGAACATCACATTCCCAGTGAAAGACCTGAAGAAGGCGATAAACTTCTACGAAAAAGTCCTAGGTCTCAAAAAGAGGGACGAATGGTCCAACTACGCAACCTTCAACATAGGAGACATGATGCTCGGCTTAGACCCAGACCCTAAAGGCGAGCTTGACATCTTCATGCACGTAGCCAACGTTGACCAAGAATACAGGACCCTTGAAGAAAAAGGAGTGCAGTTTGTCACAGAGCCAAAAGACCAGTACTGGGGAGGACGCACAGCCACATTCAAAGACCCAGACGGCAACAAATTCATTCTTGTCTCCTACAAAGAATGAATTCCCACTATGGCACTGTACAAGGAAGATTAAGGCTTCTCGTCATTTGAAGTGGTCAACCAGCGCAGAACCAAGTAAGAAGAACCCTAGGGCAAGGAATCCTATGAAAACGAATGGAGGCAGCGACCACCACCAACGCTCAATTCCAACGTAAGACAAGGCGTCATGAATTGTTCGACCCCAGCTTGCAACAGCAGGATTAAATAAGCCAGAGGACTCCGCAGCGGGTAACAGCAGTACGAGGCTCATCATCGTAAAGGAGAACCCCGCGATCAGGTTTCTTGTCAAGTTCAAAAGCATATTTCTAGAAGAGTTGCCACCTAGCTTTGAGTTTTCTGGCTGCATCAGGTAGGTGTTTCTGAAGGCGTACACGGCAGGTGCTGAGATTAACAGGGGCAATATCCAGAAACTAGGGATTAGCCAAATGCCTGGACCATACAACATTATAATGGCAATTAGAAATGGCAGGATTGGAATGAAGTAGACTGCATCAACAAACGTCATTACGATGTTATCAGCCCAGCCTTGGAAGTAACCGCCCATAAATCCGAAAGCAAACCCGATTAGTGTCGCAATCGTTGCCAAAGGAACTGCATTGATCAGAATGGTTCGTATACCGTACACCAGTTGACTCCAGATATCGCGTCCCTGCTGATCTGTGCCTAGCAGTCCAAAAGTGTCTCCAATAGTTCTGAAGTCTACGTCATCCAGGTCGATTCTTATGCTTAGAACATCGATTGGAGAGTACGTATTCTGAAAGACAATCTCCACTGAGTATGTGTACAAGCCTTTTACGTTAAAAATCTCTTGCGCTGGATCAATTCCGAAAGTTCCAAGTTGCCTCTCTAACTGTTGTCTTAGACTGGTCTCATACGAATCTATAGGAGGTTGAGGCGAGAGCCAGTTCCCTCCAGTGCCCTCACTTCTTGTCCCAGTATCATAAAGGGTGTATCTTGAAGCCGGGGTTGTGAGGTATGCATTTATCCTGTAAGTTGAACCGGCTGAAATCACTTCTGTCCTCCAAGCCAGTTCGCCCAAGAAGCGATCTGGCGGAGCAGATTGGGAGTGGTCAAAGGAGTATTCTATCTTGAAATTGGCTTGACCGTCTTGAGTCCCTTGTGGTGTCGTCAAAAACGTTAGTGTTAGACATCCAGGTCCGCTTCCATCATCTTCTTCAGGCGTGCCTTGCACAGCGTTATGCTGATAAGTTATCTGTGTATCAGTTGTGATGTTTCGCTTGCCAATCGGTTCGCTGAAGCCTGGGTCATCTATGGGATTCATGTTAAGGCAGTAGTTTTGACCTATTAGCTGTGGAAGCCATGAAGGTCGAGCGAAGTCGGATGCTAAGTAGACGTCGTGAACCGGGTCGTAAGGTGTTATGAGAGGTGCAAACAGTCCGAGCAAAACGAAGAAAACAAGTATTATGGAGCCAGCGAGTAAGCTTTTCCTTTTCCAACCACTCCAAAGCATTCCCATAACTTTCTTGCCTTCTGCCTTCCTTGGTTTTTCTGAAACTGTAGTTTCTTGAGATGCCTTTTTCTCCAAGTTATCCTGCAATCCCGAGAAGCGAAGCAAAAAGTCCAGCGCCGTGGACGCGTAACCGAGGACCACTGTCAGCGCTAAGAGTATGACAAAAGCTCCTATCATGCTGTTGTAATCAGCCCATAGAATGCTTCGAAGCAAGAGTTGCCCGACTCCAAACATTGTAAATATCCATTCAACCAGAACAACCCCAAAGATTATGAGAGGAAAATCGATGATTGCCACGGCGAACAAAACGCGTTTTCGCCGAGTTTCAGATACAACCGAGGAGCCACCGCTCCAGACAACCATCAGGTTTCTAGCCAAGAAAATGAAAGCCAAGGAAAGCGAAGGCAAGACATAATGAGGCACTTGCCCAGAGATTCGCTCCAATAGATTTGGTGGAAAACCACCAGTGTCTGCGTAGATCATTCCCCACTCGAGAGGATGAGTCCCATAGAGGGGCAGTAGCTTAAGGTTATAGCAAAAGATTATTTGCAGTACAAAAGCCAGGAAAGGCGTCAACCCGAACAGATAATTTCTAAGCGAATGTCCAAAAACCTGCGGCTTGCGCGTTTCAGGCTTGCGAAACGAGGCAATTAGAATCGCCATTATGCCCGTGATAAAGAAAAGAACAATGGACAGGGCAATCAAACCTGCGGTAAATTGAATCCCAGGGCCTAACTCTCTTGAAACGAAGTCTCCAGTCATCGATGAATAACCGAAATCTCCGCGTAAGACACCCCCGAGAAATGTATCGAATGTTAAGAGTCTGGCGAGTTCTTCAGGAATCGCTGAAGGATTCCTAATTCTCAAAATGCCTACTTCTCTGAGAATTGGTGCAAAGGTGAAATACAGCCATGCCAGCATGACAAAGAACAGCATTGACAAAGCAACCGGTTTGACTATCACGCGGAAATATTTCTTCAGAATCAAGATGCGGCTCCTCGTCTTGGCTACTGTTTTATGGTGTATTCTTAACGTTTTCGCCGCATATGTGTAGTCGATTGATACATAGTTTCTCTGGCATTTGCCATATTTTTCAGGGAAGAATGCAGATCATCCGTCTAAATGTCATGCTTTAACAAATGATTATATAGCGACTCTGAATCTGTCTTGTAGTTCTTGTTTCTTGCCTTCGTTCCAGCCACTCACAGCCTGATAATAGCCAGTGACACGGGACCACCATTCAACGCTGTCAGAACCGCAGTTTGGACACAGTTTACTAATCAATGGAGACACCGTGCCGCAACTGTTGCATATGGTCAAGTCTCTAGTGTAAGCATAGTAGCCTAGGTGCGTCTGAGTGGCAATCCGTTTGGTCAATTTGTACAACGCTTCTGGATCAGGGTGAGCTTCGCCCAGCCACGCGTGGAACATGTTGCCGCCGTTCAGCAACGGAAAGAACTTCTGTTCAATTTCAATCCTGTTGAGCAAGCCGATGTTGGCGCCTACGTAAACGTGCGTACCATTGTTGTAGTAAATGGGCACGTCTTTTTCGTTTTCAGACAGCATGTGCTCAGCTTTACCCAAGTCTCCTTTGACGAGTTTGTGAGCATTGTTGTGGTAATCAGGTGTGAGCAAGTCAGCCACTGCGAAGCGTTGAGCAGTTGACTCTGCTGGAGTGCGCGCCAAAGCTAGCCTCTCACCTGTTCTTGATTCCAGCTCTTTCTTGTACTTCTGCATCTCCAAGATAAGTTTGACCAAGATTTTGACGGCTTCCTTGTTCTCGTGAAGCTGAAAGCCCGTGTGATACTGAGCCATCTCGTTGCCGCCCACAAGCCCAATCGTGTTGACCAAGCCTTCGAAGTCTATGGCAGGCTGCCCCTTCGCGCCAGTCCGCGGGTCGATGGGACGTTGAGTAGCAAAGGGAATCCTGTTTCGCCTACGTATCAAGTCCATCCATTTGCGCTTAATTCTAAAAATTCCAACAGACAAATCCATCAAACGACGGGCTTCTTCGAAAAGCGCTGCATCATTGCCGTTTGCCTTGTAAGCCATGCGTGGAAGGTTAAGGCTCACAACTTGCCAGCTACCCATGGTGAAATGCTTGCCGTCAACAAAGTTTATTTTGTCTTGAAAGTCAGGGCTGCCTTCAGGTGTTTCAACGAAGCAGTAGGCGCAACATTGGTAACATGAGACTCCTTTGCCGTAGCCTCTGTACGGGGGCAGCAAGTTGTCGAAGTAGGGTGTTCCGAATTTGGCTACTACTTTGTGTACGTTGAGCCAGACTTCGTCGTATTCAGGCTTGAAAAACTCGGGGCTGAGACTGTTCTCCAGCTTTGGGAAATTGAAGGGCTTTCCCCTGAAGTCGCCTTTCAACGCCACTTCATACAAAGCCTTGAACATCATGCGAACTTCGTCTTCGAAATCGCCGTACAGGTCTGGTCCAACTTTACCGTGCATGATCGCTGGCACCTTGCGCCAAAGCTCAGGCACTCCAGGCTGCACCTGAATGTTGCTGAAAACAAGTTGACCGCCACGCGCAACGTACGCTTGCGTGTACTCGAAGAACATCATCTGCATCAATTGCTTGATTCGGTCGTAGCCAACTCCTCTCATGAAGGGCGCAAGAAAAACCAGAAAATTGTAGAAGCCTTCGCCGCCTGCGAAATTGGTCTGCGCCGAAGCCAGAATCTTAGCCGTGTGTAGAATGGCGACTTCTGGATGTCTGGCTGGGCCTGCCACGCTGGTTCTGGTTCCCATTCCGTCTGGCATCAAGCCGTAGTAGAAGAAGTACCGCAAGTCCCAGTCTTGACAGAAAGGTCTGGTTCCAAAGTACTCCAAATCATGAATATGTAAATCGCCGGATAGATGAGCATCCGCCAGTTTAGGTGGCATAAGAAGCAGGTATTCTTCGCCTGAAACCCAGTCGGCTTTGCGTTTGTGCGAAGTTTCAGCGTTCGGTTGAAGGTTGGCGTTTTCGTTTGCCTTGAACCCTTGCCCTACATCCATGAGATAGGCGTCGAAGACGGGTGCGCCGACTCTTGTGAGAATGTTGCGGTAAACAGCGTATTCGGGCTTGTCCTTAGACATCCCGAGCAAAACGTTGTTGACTAGTTCTCTGACTAGAGGACCGCTCACAAACTTCAGCCGCAAGTTTAAGACTTTGCGTTCCACTTCAAACGCGATTTCCTCAGCTTCTTCTTGACGTATCGGTTGTACGTCGAAAAACTCCTTGGCGAGTTTTGTCTCGGTGAGAAGTTGCTTCACAATGGCTTCTCGATTCCAAGAAACTATGAAGCCGTCGCTGCCTCTGACCTTAGGCATAAGTTCCTGATAGGGTTGAAGGACAAGCTCTCCGTCGCCGTCACCTTCGGCCATTGCCGTTGCCCTCCAAGATCTCCTCCAGCCGATTCACCGACAAAGTGTTGCCTTCAAAGAACTCTGCTTCATTGTAAAACGAGCTGTCAACCTCCAGCACTGGCGCTGAGAGCACAACTACATCTTTCATAACCAACTCAGTCATGACATCTACGTCTTCAAGGCTGCGCTCCTCGAAATACGCGTTAACTCTTTTCAGCCATTCCTTTAGCACACTGCATTTCTGGCATCCATTAGATGTGTAAACCACGACGCGTCTTGCTGCAACGGAGTTGGAGGAGTCTGGAGCCGAAGTGTCTGGAGAAGCCAATGAGAACACCCGCACAGAGGCAAAGACACACTTAATCGCTCAAGTTAGTCTTTAATCTTACATACACTTTCCTATGTAAAATCGGGAATGGACTTGCTCATTATGATGGGTTGTTTGCACACAAACTTGTTCAAAACTGGCATGGTGCTTTTTACTTAAGTTTTTTGGAATAAATTGTTTAAAATTCTGTACAAGGAATCTCGGGAATTTAACACAAGCATTATGCATTAGATTATCCGCCAGAATGGCTTTTTGCGTTCAGCTGGCAACCGCCGCATATTTCGCTGAAACTCTGCGATAACTTGTCAAAGCATCGGTCGCGTTGCAGGTTGGGCATTTGAGCGGCTGACCTGAAATGATTTTCTTGCATCGACTGCAGTAGGTGAAGGCACGATTGAAAGTGTACAGCCCAGTTTTGTTTTCAGAGACTAATTGTCTTGAGAGCATCAAAAGCTTAGCAGGGTCAGGTTCGACATCGTCGAGTTCTATTGGAGTCAAGTGTCCTCCTGAGGCTAGCTGCTGGATTCTCTCCTCGATTTTCAATCGTTGTTCTAAGGAAGTTTTCGCTTGGTTCGGCACGGCGACCAGATCTGTGTAGAAAGGGTTCTCTTTGGTTCCGCTTACGTGGACTCTTGCCCAGCCGTATCGTTCAACGTCCAGTTCGGCGAGACGGGTTGCAGCGTTGGCTGAAGGGATCATGGCTGTAACAGGGCGTCTTTCTGGTTTCTTGAGGCTCTTGTTGACTGTGTCGTGAATGTGCTTGACCATTTGCTCCGCTGTTTCTGATGGCTTTCCTTCCTTGTGCAGCGGTTCTCCGCTCAGGGATTCAACTGCTTCATTCAAGCCTACAAACCCTATGAGACGTGTGAAGTTTTCGAGTCGTGCATACTGCTCGCCGTTTATCCTGTGCGTCAAGAATGGAAGTAGCCCTTCTCTGCCTCGCATCTTGATTGTTTGGAACTTTATTTCCAAGGCTCGAAGCGCCATTTCGAGCTGTTCATCCAGCAGTTCGAGGAATTTCGACGTTTTTCCTTCGCATTCATAGGCAAGCCTAGGAAGGTTCACTATGGCGCTGTCTATGCTGCCAGTTCTCAGAGTGTCAAGCTCCCAGTCTCCTTTCCAATCGTTGGCGAAGCGAGTGCCAGTCGCCATGTATGAGGCTATGGTCTGTTCCTTGTGTGAAGCCAGATTAGCAAAGTAGGGGAGTCCTCTTTCCGCTGCTAATCGATGCGACAGAACTAGTAACGGCTCCAGTTCCTTGCTCTGAAGCGTTTCCTTCCGCAATTTGATTATGAGGCTGGGCTGAAACATTGGCTTGAGTCTGCTTTCCTCTAGGACCGTTTCTAGAAGCAACGAAGCCAGCAGGCGAGTTTCTTCACCATAGTCTGCGTATGAACCAATCCGCTTTCCCTCTGGACCCAGCGCCTTCTCGTCTTTCAAGAAGTCCGGAACGGTTAGTTCTAGTCCTAGCGACAACGCAAGTGAAGAGTCAAGCCCCGCAGACGTTTGATTAAGGTCTGTGATGAAGATGCGCAGGTTCTCTTTGAGTCTGTCATTTTCGACTCCTCGGATAAAAGGAGATATGAAGACATTGAAGTAGTCCAACAATTGCTCGCCGCAGACTTCGTTAGCCGTCGTTTTCAGAAGATTCGCTATCGTTGCCAGTGCTGCCTCAAGGTTTTTTGGAGGAGGAGAAGAAGCAACCGCCTGTTGGGCACGGTTTAACTGAAGCCCGTATTTTAGAAAATGCCGAAGATCATGCGCAAACTCGCTTGGCTTGAGAATCCAAACGCCCAAGTTGGCGAGATGAAGCGAGCCAGATAGATGAGCATCAGCGATGTCTCGTGGCAGAGCATTGAGAAGCGTATATTCTTCGATAACTGAGTCACCAGCAGATGAGTGAACCGCGCTCACGCTTGAGGAAGCAGCACTAGCTGATCTGATGAGCTGGGTCACATCATAAATGGGTAACCCAAGTCTTGTCAGCTTGTGCCTGTACTCCTCCAAGCCTTTCTCAACGAGGATCGCGTTGACAAACTCTCGGATGAGAGGCGCTGTCAGATATTTCGTCTTCACCTCAAGCAGTCTTGCTTCGGTTTCACGTGCTATTTTCTGTGCCAAGTCCTGTGGCACTCTGGCTTCTTTCACCAATGCTTGGGCGATCTTGTTGCGGTCAAACTCTTCCATAGCTAGGCGTGAGGTCCGCACCATCATTTTTCGGCGTTTGAACGCATGTTCCTCCACGGCTTCCGCCACATCGACGAGCATGCGTCCAAGGTCTGTAAGCTTGTACTTCTTGGTCTCAGCGTCTGCCTCGATCAAGTCGGCTTTCATGAGAGACTTCAAGTGGTACGCGAATCTGCCAGCGTCTCTGCTGGGATTCAGACGAAGAGTGTTCATGATTTCAGTGTAAGACATCGGGCCTCTGTCAAAGAGCATGTTCAAAACCTGAAGTCTTAACGATGAAGCCACTGCTTTCAGCACGCGTGCTCCAAGCGGGCGAGGCATTGAACATACACTTCCTTCACGGTGGTCCTAACTGGGAACTGCCCAGCATTTATAGTTGAACTTGGGTTTAAGAACTCGCTTGTATAGGCTCCAAACTGGTTTCACGCCTAACGGTTTCAAAGATTTCCCCAGCTCTGGTTGCGTTGCTGAGAAGCGCTGAAAATCGATAACGACTCCTGAATGTCCTCAGGATTTCGTCGAACAGTTTTCTTGGGCGAAGATAGAACGCTCTGTAGTAATCATAGGTCATTTTCTGAATCTGGTCAAAGGGCACAGCATGCGGTGAGATTTGGGAAACGTAGACGCCTTGCTCCCAATATTTTTCTTCGTCGATGAAGCCCTTCTTGACCAGATCACTCCATAAATCGGTTCCAGGAAAAGCGCTTAAAATGTTCAGTTGAGGAACATCTATGTCTAACTCGAATGCGAACTTAAGAGTGGTTTCCACTTCCTTTAGGGTTTCGTCGGGTGCGCCCACGATGAACGATCCCACTATAACGTCGATGCCAGCCTTCCGAGCCCATTTCACAGCCTTTCTAGTCTGGTCGGGCGTGATGCCCTTGTTGTAGTAATTGAGGATGCGTTGATTGGCGCTTTCCACGCCAAGGTACAATAGGCGGCACCCAGCCTTGGTCATGTCTCGGAACACTTCGTATCTGCAATTGTCTACGCGTGAATCGCAGAACCATTCAATGTCGAGTTTCTCTTTTCTTATCTCTCGGCAGAGTTTCTGGACTCGCCGCAAGTTCAAGGTGAAATTGTCATCAACGAAAAGGAATTGTCTGAAGCCTTTGCTGTAAAGAAACCGCAACTCCCTCATTATGTTCTCAACTGAGCGAGGACGCCATACGCTGCGAGCGAATTTCCGACATCCACAAAACGCGCAACGGAATGGACAGCCTCGAGATGATACTATAGACGTGAACCTTCTCGTCGCCACTTTGATGCCGAAAATATTCGATGTGTACTCTGCCTCTGTTAGATCACGGTTCGGAATCGGCAGAGCCTCAATGTTACCTGTCAACGGCGCGTCAGGAGTCGAAACAACACGACCACTGTTCCTGAACGTTAACCCAGCGATTTCTTCGAGGCGCTTTTTCCTCTTCATGTACTCCGCAAGCTCAAAAACAGCGTGTTCACCTTCGCCGCGCACAACAACATCGATAAACGAATACTTCTTCAATATTCGTTCTGCGTTGAAGGTTGCATGATAGTTTCCGAGAGCAATCGTCAGACTCGGGTTTTCTTCTTTTGCGCGCCGAGCCAAATTCAACGCTTCTCTATAAGATGTAATCAAAACTGAGAACCCTAGAATATCTGGGTTCTCCTTTTTCACCCACTTCAAAACCTGCTCTGATGAGAAACCCCTTGCCGCCTGATCCAAGACTGAAACCTCGACTCCATTATTCATCAGCACGCCTGCGCAGTAGAGCACGCCTAGAGGAGGCCAGGGTGACTCAATCTTACCTTTGGCTTCTGGCGCAGGACTTGGGCAAACGAACGAGAATTTCATGTCGAGGCACTTTAGCTTCATTCAGCGAATAGTGAGATAAGTCTTGCAGTGGACTGGCTGCCAAAAACCCTTATTTCAAAGACGTTATCATCAAATAGGAGCTGTGCATGGGGCTGTCGGCTAGCTTGGTCTAGGCTATGAGCCTCGGGCGCTCGTGACCCCGGTTCAAATCCGGGCAGCCCCACTCCATCAATGACAAATCTATTCTGAATGATGACACTAAGACGCACTTGTCGCCAACACACCCCAACATGAAATAGTAGAAGAAGGCGCTAGGCGATTGTTCCCTTCTTCTTTCAGAATTTCTCTTCCCGCAGAGCCACTCAACATGCGCAAACGTCACGCTAACCAACATGAAACTTCACGCCTAACAACATAGAACGTCACGCTAAAACAGCGAAAACAGACCCAGAAACACCATACAGAACAGGAAACAGCGCCCAAAACGCAAACTGAAAAGTCTAACTTTCACTCCAAAAAAAATTTCAGCACTCGTACTAAGCCTAAGCCCCTTCACGGGTCACAGTCAAGATCCGAACATAATCAGCCGTATCATCACAACTATCAGCCACTTCCTCCATAGACTGCAACAAATCCATAAGAATCAACAAGGTAGCCGCATCCATATCACGCCCATGCTTAAGCAACATCTTCTTAACCGTCAAATAACGCTCATCAACACGAGTCTCAACATCATCCACACGTTTAGCCAAAGCCCTAACCTCAACCACATCCACACCCAGCTTCTCAATACTCTTCTTCAAAGTCGCCGACTCCTCAACCAAATCCCTGACCATGGCAACAAGCTCATCACAAACCTCTTTAGGTATCTGAGCCTCCAAAAGCAACTTGACACTCCGACCCGAATCCTTCACATGATCAGCCATAGTATCAAGACGCTTAACCAAATGCATAATGTCCTCACGATCCTTAGGCGGAAGACTCCCACGCGTAAGCTCCTCAAAAACCGAACGCCTCAACTCATCAATCTCCGTCTCAACAACAAACAAACGGTCAATAGCCCTCACAGCCTCAGCAGCATCCCTCTTCGACGCCGCAGTAATAGCCCTCTCCAACTCAGTCACAGTGTCAATGGCTAAAGTAATCTCACGATAGGCCATATCCAAAACCTTAGACTTGCGCCTCTCAGCAAACCACCGCTCCAAATCCGTGCACCACCATCAAACAATATGAACACTAAAATCACAACCAAGCTTAAAAAAATGCCTATGCTTTCCGAATAGCCCCTCAGCATTCATACCGATGAGCATATATGTTGGTTACATTATCATGTTTTGGGCTCGCAAAAATCACAGGTGCACACTAGCTTGCCTCAAACCTACGACGTCATCATCGTGGGTACAGGACCCGCCGGCATATTCTCCGCCCTAGAACTCACCAAAAACAACACAACACCACTCAAAATCCTAATGCTAGACAAAGGACCAGACCTAGAAAAACGCAAATGCCCCGCCAGCCGAGGCTTCGGATGCGTCAACTGCGACCCATGCACATTACTACAGGGCTGGGGAGGAGCCGGAGCCTTCAGCGACGGCAAACTAGACCTATCACCAGACATCGGCGGATGGCTTACAGACTACATCACCAAGGAAAGACTTGCTGAATGCATCGAATACGCCGACAGCCTCTACCGCCGATTCGGAGCACCCAACAGCATCTACGGCACAAACCCAGACAGAATAGACGAAATCGAACGCAAGGCATCATTCGCTGGACTCAAACTAATCCACCAAAAAATACGCCACATGGGCACAGACCAGTGCGCTCAAGTCTTACGCAACATGCGTCGCCACCTCAAAGACGAAGTCGATATTCAAACAGGCGTGGAAGTCAAAAACCTCTCAGTCAAAAACGACAAGGTCGAAGGCGTAGAAACCGAGAGAGGAGAAAAAGTACAGGGTAAGTACGTCATTGTGGCACCTGGTAGAAGCGGCGCAGAATGGTTGAAAACTGAAGCACAAACACTGGGCTTGAAAACCCTCAACAACCCAGTAGATGTGGGCGTCAGAGTTGAAATTCTCGCGTCGGTCATGGAAGAACTAACCGAAGCCCTCTATGAACCAAAATTCGTGTATTTCTCAAAATCGTTCGACGACCATGTGCGCACGTTCTGTGTATGCCCAAGAGGCGAGGTCATAACTGAATCCTACGAAGGCATAATCACAGTCAACGGGCAAAGCTACAGTGACCGCAAAACAAACAACACAAACTTCGCCATACTGGTAAGCACAAAGTTCACAGAGCCATTCAGAGAACCCATAGCCTACGGCAAATACATCGCCAGACTGACGAATCTGTTGAGCGGCGGCATAATCATTCAACGACTAGGCGATCTAGAAGCTGGACGACGCAGCACAGATGAGAGAATCAGCCGCAGTTTAGTCGTGCCAACGTTAAAGAACGCTACGCCAGGCGACCTCAGCTTCGTCCTGCCCTACCGCTACTTAGCCGACATCCGCGAGATGCTACAGGCTTTAGACCATGTTGCGCCAGGAACGAACTCCAAAGACACACTTCTCTACGGCGCCGAAGTCAAGTTTTACAGTTCACGGCTTGAATTAAGCAACCATCTGGAGACCAGAATCCGCAACTTGTTCACGATTGGCGACGGAGCAGGCGTAACACGCGGGTTACTTCAAGCTTCAGCCTCAGGTTTAATCGTAGCCCGAGAGATTGCAAAACGAGAGAAGAAAACTAATCAAGTCGCGCTTGAAAGGGCTTAGGTACAGAAATCCTGTGCCTTGAATCCCTATCTCTTCACGTAGCGTTGTGGTTCCAATGCTACATGTTCGCTTGGATCATTCTAGCTAATCGCTTTATTCCCTCTTCGATCTGCTGTTCTGAAGGATATGAGAAATTAATCCTCATGGTGTTATGTCCTTTCCCGTTGCAGTGGAAAGCTGAACCAATGACGTAAGCTACCTTATTCTCAATGGCTTTTGGAAACAGCTCTGTGGCGCTCATTCTCCCTGGCAATCTGACCCAGAGGAAGAGACCGCCTTCTGGCTGAGTCCATTTGACGCCTTTAGGCATGTGCTTCTTTAATGCTGCCAACATTACTTCACGTTTTCTGGCGTACAGCTTGCGGATGCCCTCGATTTGCTGTGACAAATGTCCTCTTTTCAGAAACTCTGCAACGATTAACTGAGTGAAACTGGGAGAGCAAAGATCCATGCCTTGTTTAGCCATAATCATTCGATCCATCCATTCCACTGGAGCGATAATCCAGGCGAGTCTTAGACCCGGACACAATAGTTTAGAGAAGGTGCCTAGCACTATGACTTGGCTTTCGGTGTCCAAGCTGTAGATAGCTGGGAGCGCCCGCCCTGCGAAACGAAGATCTCGATAGGGACTATCTTCGACAATTGGAATCTCATACTTGTAGGCTAGCTCCAATACAGCTTTGCGCCTTTCCAGAGACATCGTAACCCCAGACGGATTCTGGAAATCAGGCACTACATAGATGAATTTGGGTTTCTTATTCTTACTAGCCAGCTTAGCTAGCAGCTTTTCGAGCAGATCAGTTCTCATACCATGGTCATCTTGAGGCACGCCGATCATACGTGCCCTGTACGAGGTGAAAGTCTGCAGACCGCCGATATACGTGGGGAGTTCTAACACAACAATGTCTTTTGGATCCAGGAAAATTTTGGACACGATGTCCAGACCTTGCTGGGAACCAGTTGTGATGAGGATGTTTTCAGCTTTAATCGTAGCTTTTTCGTGTGCCAACCATTTGGCGAGTTCTTCGCGCAGAGGTGCTTCTCCTTCGGTTGGTCCGTACTGCAGCGCCGTTGCTCCCTTCTCGCGTAATAGTTGGCAAGAAATCTCTTCCAGTTCTTTGACTGGAAAAGTTTCAGGAGCGGGCAATCCTCCTGCGAAGGAAATGATTTCCGGGCGCCTAGTGACTTTCAAAAGCTCTCTTATTTCGGAGCGTTTCATGTTTTGTGCATTTTTGGAATAGAAAGCCATCAAGTCCTTAATCATGCCATTAGCCCCTCTCTCACTTTTTTCATTAGCTTGCTGGTTGCGATTGAACGAACAATGTAGATATAAGCTTGTTGCCATCGCGGGCAGGATTCTATAGACTCTAGGCTGGATGCTTGAATGCTTGGATTCAGATGCACCTTGGGTTTGCTTGCAACCGTGTAGGAGGGTCCAAGCGCTTGGATTTTCAGATAGATGAGTTTTTCAGTAAGGACCAAGCGAAGTACATTGCTTGAATCTGTTTTACTAGCTGCTGTCCCTGTTCGGTAAGATAGTACCGGGTGATCTCGCGGTCGCCGTATCTTGAGTTTTTTCCTGTGAGGAAATCGCAGAGTAACAGTAGATCTAGGTATTTTTGGAGTTGTTCGTAGCTTAGTCTTGCGTCTTCCTTGATTTCGGTTCTTGTTTTTCCTTTGGGGTCACGCTTGACTTGGTCTAAAATGTCAAGCACGATGTTGAATCTGCCTCTGTACTTGAACTGCAAAACGCTCATGAAATAAGATTCGATGCTGGGCATGCATACTCCGTAGCTCAACTGGCTTCAGCTCCTTGGATATGTAATTAGTCTGACATAGGTTTTTTACATTTATGTAGGCTCTGCATGGAGAACCTTGACAAACGACAACTTCTCAGCAGCACATCTACATTGCATCTGCTTGCGTTTCTTTTTGTTTGGGCTCAGACACCATTAATAGCACGATTAAGATACCGACCAAGCTGATGGCGGCACAGGCAATAAACGGCGTCTGTGAAGAAGAGAACTCGTAAAGAAAGCCTCCGAGGGTGGCGCCTACTACTAATCCAACGTTTTGAAAAGTGTTGAAGATTCCCATGCCTCTTCCTCTTCTGGAGACTGGAACCAAGCCTGAGAACATTGCGGTTATTGACGGGTTGGAGGCGGCGCGTCCGAGTCCGCGGAGCGTCATGACGAATAGGAGGTGCCAGAAGCTGCCTGAGAATATGACTAGAAGTGATGATGCGGCGTCGAAGGCTTTGCCCAGGATTATTATTGGTTTTCCTCCTATTTCATCTGTGAAGGTTCCGAAGGGTAGTGTTGTGAAGAGGGTTACTAGACCCATTATTGTGAAGAGCATGCCGACGTCTACTACCGAAATGCCCAGCTCTTCGTTAGCGTACACAGACAGCACTGGCTGAATCAGGCTGCTGGAGAATGCGACTATGAACCGTGCTGTGCAGAGACCTGCAAAACAGCGTGGATAGGGTGTTAACTGCTTTATTCCGTTGCCGAGATTGACGCGGAAGGGTGTTTTGGCAGCGGTTTTAGGCGTAGCGTTCACTTCGACTGCACGTGTGCCTGTTCGTTTTACAGTTGTGCGTGTTTCCTTGACGGTGATGGCGACGAGTATCATGCTGATTAGGGCTAGGGCTCCGCATGTGAAGAATGGAACGGCGACGGTGAACGCTCCTGCGAGGATGCCGCCTAGGCCTGGGCCTATGACTTGGCCGAGGAACCACATCATTTCGTAGAGGCCTATTGCTTTGCCTCTGTCCTCGAGTGAGACTATGTCTACGACCATTGTGCTGATGACAGGCCAGACGATTCCTGAGGCTATGCCTTGGAGGGATCGGAGAATTATTAGTTGGTTGACGTCTTGGGAGAATCCGTATATTGCCATGACGATTGAGTAGGTTGACATTCCTAGGATGATTGGTGTTTTTCTGCCCATTTTGTCTGAGAGCCATCCTCCTGGGTATGTTACTAACGCCCGTGTTATTGCGAATGAGGCTGTGAGGAAGCCCAGTTGGAGTCCTGTGGCTCCGAAGTTTCGGGCGTATATGGGTAGGAGGGGCATGACTAAGCCGAAGCCTAGCATGCTGACGAATACGGCGAAGCACAGGGGGAAAAGTTCGGAGTATTTGAGGAGTAGTTTTAGGTCGTTTTTGAATGCGTTGAGCACGTTTTCACCGTTTGGGAAAGAAGTCACGTATACGTGAGTGGGGGTTGAAAAAGGTTTAGGGGTTGAGTAGGGTTAGTGTGAGTGCTGAAATTTTTTTTGGAGTGAAAGTTAGGCTTTTCTGTTTGCGTTCTGAGTGCTGTTTGCTGTTCTGTATGGTGTTGTGGGCGCTGCTTGCTCGTGTTTTATGGTGACTTTCAATGTTGCTAAAAGGCACCATCAATATTGCCAATCGTGACGTTTCAGCATGTTGACTGGTGTTCTGCGGGAAGAGAAATTTCAAAAGAAGAAGGAGATGAGCCCCTACACCTTCTTCTACCATGTTGGAACTCGTCAAGAAAGGTCATGTGCATTACACGGATATTAAGAAGAAAGCGGTTGCAACGTGCCTTCGCTACGCAACATCGGACACGGCAGGTGACAGTTCTGTGGTTATTGCTTCCTGTACTCCACAATGCTTATTTTTGAAAGACAAAATAGAATGGATCAGGCTTGTGGGCAGAATGGCAAAAGAGAAAGATGTAATTCTAATGTTCGATAAACCCGATTTTGTGGTTAAGCTTCACGAGTACGTACTGGAGGTAGACCTAAAAGAAGGTGTAAAGAAGAAACTGGAAGCTCTCTTGGAATCACATCAGCTTGCTAAGAAGAGCTTGGGCTTTATCTTCCAAGTAGTTGTTCCGCTTGATGTGTGGTTAAAGGATATAGAGTCAGTAACCATTGATAAAAATGGCGCCACCCAAATCGCTATTCCAGGCCACAAAGACATCGCTATTCCTCTTGAGCCAGACGAATCAAAGAAACTCGTCGGCACATTAAACGAGCTGATACCTATAGCAAAACGGAAAGACATGCAGGAAAAGAAAATCCTCAAGAAAATGCAGATAAAATTATGAACGTTCGTCAAGAGTCAGTGGGTTTATCGTACGTATCCTGTGGTTTTGTGTTGTTAAGCGCTGGTAGTTTCAGTACAGATTTAAGTGTGGGTTTTGCAAGTTAGGGTTGGTTTCGAAATGAAGATTGTCGTTGTGGATCATGTTTACTTCGAGAAGGAACACGTTGAGAGGTTGCGGTCGCTCGGTGATTTAGAGGTTTTTGGCGAGCCACCTAAGACAGAGGATGAATTGAAGGAGAGGATAAAAGCCGCTGACATCGTGGTTGTTGGCTGGAGCCATCTCACCAAAGATGTCATTGAGTCGGCTGGACATCTAAAGATGATTTCAATATGGGCTACGACGTGTCATTATGCGGATCTTCAAGCCGCCAAAGAGAGAGGGATCTTGGTCACGCATGTTCCTGGCTATGCTACTGAGGCTGTTGCTGAGCATACCTTTGCCTTGTTGTTCGCTGCTGCTAGAAGGCTTTTGCTGGCTGATAGGCATGTTAGGCAGGGTGGTTTTGACTGGAGACCGTTTGGAGGCGTCGAGCTATTCGGAAAGACTCTGGGCATAATCGGCACGGGTTCAATTGGCTTTCGAGTTGGCGAAATCGCAAGGGCTTTTAACATGCGTATTCTTGGCTACGACATGTATCCGAACGTGAAGAGAGCTGAAGACATAGGGATGAAGTATGTTGACCTTCTCACGTTGTTGAGGGAAAGCGATTTCGTAACCTTGCACGTCACGTTAACGGAGAAGACTAAGGGGCTAATAGGCAAGAAAGAGATTGAAGCCATAAAGCAAGGCGCGGTTATAGTCAACACGTCTCAGGGCAAGGTGATAGATGAGAAGGCGTTGGTTGAGGCTTTGAAGTCAGGCAAAGTGTCTTGCGCAGGCTTGGACGTGTTTGCGAAGGAGCCTCCTGACAAGGATAATCCTTTGTTCAAGCTTGACAATGTCGTGCTTTCTCCTCATGTTGGCTTTCACACTGTTGAGGCTAAGAAGCGGTGCAGTGATATTTGTGTGGATAATGTTGTGAAGTTCTTGGAGGGTAAGCCGCAGAACACGTGTTCACCATAGCTTGTGATTCTGGCTTCATGACTGAGGGGTGATTTGAGAGTGCACTTGACCCGAGAAGAAGAACGAATGTGTAAAGGCGAGATGGGCAAGGGTGTGCAAGAAGCGATTAACTTGCTTGTAGCTATTGGTGATGCTCTTGATGCGGAAAGAATGGTTCCGATTAGTCGTGCGCATGCAGCATCGAGCGGACAAGAGGGGGATCTTTATTTTGTTGAGCTTTTAGCTGACGGCGGCGCACATTGCCGAGTTCCCACGAGCACGAACCCAGTGTACGATATTCCCTTTTTTCACAAGTTTTTCAGGAAAATACCGAGGTTTGAGGCTGGTGTTGCCCGAAAGGTTATGGAGGCTTACAAGCGTGTGGGCGCTATACTGAGTTGGAGTTGTATTCCCTATTTGGCAGAGAACATTCCGTTGTACGGTGAGACTGTTGCGTTTTCTGAGTCCAGCGCCACGCCGTACGTGAATTCGGTTATTGGCGCAAGAACTAATCGTGAAGCTGCTCAGAGTGCGTTGGCTGCTGGAGTTGTGGGCAAGACTCCTGAGTATGGGTTGCTTTTTAAGGAGAATCGGAAGGGCACACACCTCATAGAAGTAAAAGCGACGTTGAAGGATGAATTCGATTATACGCTTTTGGGCTATTTTGTGGGCAAGATGGTGGGCTATGGTATCCCCGTACTGACTGGCATTTCGAGGCAGCCGAATACGGAGGAACTGATAAACTTCTGTGCCATGTCGAATGTGCCCGGGGCAATATCTATGTTTTACATGCCTGGATTCACGGTTGAAGCTTCAAGTGTTAAGGAAGCGTTTCAAGGCGAAGCTCCAAAGGACAAGATCAGCGTAACAGATCATGATCTTAAGCAGGTTTACGAAGAGCTTCAGACGACGAGTGGCAAGATAGATTTTGTGATGCTTGGGTGTCCGCATTACACGTTGAAGCAATTGGAAGAGGTTGCAGAGCTTTTGCAGGGCAGGAAGATGCGTGAAGGAGTTTCATTTTGGGTGTGCACTTCGGCTACGACTAAGACTTTGGCTGAGAAAACTGGTTATGTGGACGTTATTGAGAAGGCTGGCGGTCGCGTAGTAGTGGACACGTGTATAGATGAGCCGTGCTGGGCTGCGTACACGGATAAGGTGGGCATGACAGATTCGCCCAAGTGCGCTTACTATCGACGGTTTAAGGAAGTCCGAGTTGGCAGGCTTGAAGACTGCGTTGAAGCTGCTGTGAAGGGGAAATGGACGAAATGAAGAAGTCGAAGGTCTTGTTAAAGTGTCATAAGATTGTGGGCGGACACGGGGCAGGAGAAGCTTTGGTTTCGGATCAGCCCATTTGTTTCTATCTGACAGAGCCTAAGACTGGCGTGATTCGGGAGAGAGAGCATGAATTGTTCGGGCAGAATATTGCTGGCAAGGTGCTGGTGTTTCCGTCGGGCAAAGCTAGTTCAGTCGTGCAAATTGACGGTTTGTTTAAGTTGGCGTCGCATAACGTTGCTCCTAAGGCTTTGATTGTGAAGGATGTTGAAACCGTGTTGATTGTGAGTGCTTTTTTGGTTAAGGTTCCATTGGTGGATCGGTTGGAGAAAGACCCGTTTGAGGCTATTCGTAGTGGCGATTTTGTCGAGGTAGATGCGGACAAGGGCAGAGTTTCAGTAGACAGAGGGCGACGTGCAGATTAGAGTTGTGGGCGTCGAAGGATGGATGTTAGACTCATCCAGAATGTGAAAAAAGATGGTGGAGGTTTTTCATCAGCTACCATTTCATGTCATCACAGCCGGGAGCTGTTCTAATCCCTGCTCGTTATCATCATCTTGGGGCTTTCCGAGCATAACCACCATTTCAAAGCGCATGGTCGCTTGGCTGACGGTTTCAGGTACAACCGCATAAAATTCTTTTGGTAGAATGAACGTGAACCTGCCTCTCCTTGGCGTGGCTGTGCATGTTTAATATACGCCTGAAATCTACAGTGCTATGCGGTGAGGATTCTGGGCATTTCCGAGTATGAGCTGTTGAAGTGTGAAGACTGTGGAAAAACGTTAGGCTACGTTCATGTGGAGGTCAAGACGTTTCCGCCAAAATTCTGGATTCGAATGGTTGCAGGCGGTCCAGTTCAAAGGATCGAAAAAACGGCTTTTTGCGAAGAATGCTTTCAGAAAAGAGTGACCAACATCAAGCAGAGGCGGCAAAGCAAAGAAAGATAGGCGCTTGAAAAATCCTTTATAACACAGCCTAAATGTAAAGTAGACTGCTTAGCTCTGTTGCCTCGGTAGCCTAGCCTGGTGGGGCATCGCCTTGGTAAGGCGGCGGTCGCGGGTCCAAATCCCGCCCGAGGCTCCAAGCGTTCAGTCCCTTTAGTCTTCTTCTACCTAATTTGGCGGGAATTCTTATATGTAAGAAAAGCGTTACACGTATTATGAAAGGCTCGGCGATGGTCATGAGTGATGTCGATGTTCACTTGAAGGCTGTTCGTGAGAAGAGGTTAGCTGCTTTAGATGAGCTTGAGAAGAAGAGGTTCATGGTTGTTGGTGACTTGGCTATAAAGGCTGTTGAGCAGGCTGTTGAGGTTTTGGCTGCATTAGAGGGCAAGCATTTTCATTTGCGTCCGAGGAGTGCGCACAGTGAGCGGATGAGGTGGTTTAAGGAGAGGTTTCCGCGGTTGAGCAAGGATGTGGATGAGCTGTGGGGTGCCTATGGCGCGTTAGGATACGAGGGCATTGATGGTGACCGAGCGAAGAAGGCGGTTGAGGCTATGGAGCGTGTTTTAGTTGCGATTGAGAGAAAGGCACGTGTTAGATTTAGGTAAGATTGTTGATGTGGTTTCAGAGGTTCAGGGCGTTGTTGGAGTCTTTCTTTTTGGCAGTTTGGCGAGGGGTGATTTTGATGAGTTTTCTGACTATGATTTGCTTGTTGTTTTCGAGAACAGGGCGATAATGTGGCGGAATTGGGATACATTGTTCGAAGCTGTTGGAGCTCTGAGGCTGAATCTGCATGTGGTTCCTGAGACTTTGGAGGAGCTGAAGACCGCTAATCCTGTGTTCCTAGATGATCTGTTTAGGTGTGGAAGGGTTCTGTTTGCCAGGTTTCCGTTTGAGGTATTTTCTGGTCCTGTCGGTCTGGAATCCTACTGTTTGGTTGTTTATGAGATGAGGGGCTTGAGCTACAAAGATAAGATGAAAGTGGTCTACTTTCTCTTTAGAAAGAGCGGTGTGGGTGAGCTTGGTAGGATAGGTGGGTTTAGGCTTAGCGAGGGTTGTCTTTTGGTTCCAAGCGAAGCATGCGACATGATTATTGAGGGCTTGAAGAGTTTTGGCATTGATGCCAGAAAACTCGAAACTTATGTGAACGGAAATCGTGTTAAAGCATTGTTCAGTCAGACCTGATGAGGAAGGCTCATGCATCCCATAAGGAGCCCTTAGTACCTGATTGTAAGATAAAGCAACACTGATAGAGCGACCAAGGAGAACACGTCTGGCAACATGGCAAAAGGTCCAAGACCAAAAGCTCGATAACCAAAAGCAACCTGCACAATAGGATTTGAAGCCAATGCATACAAAAGCAAAACCATCGAGAACACGATCAACCCAACCGTGAACTCCGACTGTGTCTTCTTGTAAATGCCAATGTACGTAGCTAGCAGAAACACTAGCAGCGTCACATTAACTGACGAAACAATCGTTTTGATCATGTAGAACAACTCCAGATCTTGCCGAATCTGATCCATAGGAGGACGAATCCTAGGCTCAAACGGAGGAGCCAGAGGTCCAAATGTGGTAGCCCAGAAGCCGGATAGGATAGCCACAGCTACTAGAGCCAGCAACACTAGCGCGATTTTGGTCTGATTGGTCATACGTTGCATCAGTCATGCGTCCTCCCTTTTTTCCTTTTTCCAGATTTTATCCACAATCTCCTCGAACAAAGCATAATTTTCCTCTATCAGTGGAGACAAGAAATACGTCATACCGTAACCTTCACCCATCGAAGTTATGATCCGATTCTTCTGCAACACATCCAAATGGTGCCTAATCGTCCTGTAATCCATCTGGAGTTGACTTGCCAACTGATTCGCGTTTTGCGGAGTCTCCTTCAAGATTCGAATAATTCTGGCACGCGTCAAGCCTCCGCGAGTGCCCGCAATCAGCCAACCAAGCAAATACTTCAATGGACGCGTGCCTGCAGACATCGGCAAGGTTCCAGCTTGGCTAGACCTATTTAAAATGCAGTAATAAATCTGTCTTTCCAAAACCAACAGAGATTACGGCAAAAATCGGGTCTAATCTTGAAAAACCCTTTAATAACCTGCTACGCACTTGGAAAATCCCGCAAAAGTTGGAGGAGGCAAACTTCTGTTCCTTCTCCTTTCTCTCTCTCTCTCTCAACTTTGAGGAGCCCTCCTCCAACCACACGCAGGTGCAAAAATATGCTCCATCCCCTTGAAGAAAGGATCCACGAAGTTCAAGAGTCCATTGGTTTTTTCAGCATTGCTCGATTTTGGACGGATTGCTTTCTGCAAGATTGATTCGTCAATTAGGAATAGAATTGGGTTCAATTCTGAAAAATCCTTTAGTATATTCTTAACGCCTCAGACCAAAAATGAGGCGCATTCGCATGGGCCTCCAACTAATCAACGGAGGTGAATAACTAGGCAATGAATATGGATAGAAGAAAAGCCCTGATCCTGTTGACAGCGGTAATTGCGACAGCGATTTTGGGCGGTGTCGTATTCAACGCATACTCAGCGGATATTGCAGAAGAAACCGGCGACAATTCAGCAACCTGGGTCACTGAGCAGATGATGATGCCAGCACCATGCGGCGGACGACGCGGAGGGATGCGTGGACCTAGAGGCTTCGAATTTATTGAGGTCAGTGAAGAGTACGAAGAGAACGTGCTCAACATAGCGAAGAGCGACACCGACGTGCAAGCTCTGCTTAGTGACGGTTACAACATCACGCAAGTGAGACCAATCATCAAAACTGTGGTTGAAGCCGATGGCACTGTTGTGACAAAGGCAGCAAGCGCCGTCGTGATGCTGGAAAAAGACACAACGGGCTATGCAGCGGTGTCGGTCGATGTGGAAGAGGCAAAAGTGACACAAATAGTGATCATAACGAAAACAGTGATCGAAAAGCCCTAAAAGCACATGATCTTCACCGCTATAACAACTCCCTCCCTTTTGTGCGGATAGATCCAAAAATTGGCATCAAAGACAAGCGCAAAACCTCTATTCTTTTTGCTCTCATTTGGGCGACGGCTCTCCCTGCGAAAGCGGATTTCCATGCAAACAAGGTCAGATGATGAATTTTGGTCAAATTCTGAAAAACCCTTTAGTAGTCCATGAGGTTCTCGATTGAACCTAATTGTACCTGAAAGGTGAAGGATTTGGGTGCCTTGACTCGAGCAGTTCGAAATGTTTCGAGGAGAAAAATGAGAGCATTTCTAGTGACTATTGCTTTGGGCTTCTCCATGGCAATAATGATCTCTATTCCCCCAAGTATTGTTGCAAACCAAGAGTCCATGCAAGGCCTAACGGAGAATTTCAACGACACGATCATCAGTATGCAAGAAGAGATCAATAAGACAGCTATGTTAATAGAATGTCGCACTTCATCTAGCCAAGGCATGCCCTCAGGTATGCCGGGTATGCCCGGATTCAGACCTGGACAAGAAGAAGCATTTGTAAATGAAACTATTGTCGACGAAATCAGTTCTATTGAAGGTGTTAAGGATGTTGTGCCATTCCTTGAAGAGACATCGGAGGAAACAACATCGGAAACGATAGAAAGTCCGCGTGGAAGCTTTACGATTTCAAGACCTCTTTACACAATTACAGGCGTTTCACTGAATTCCTCTTTCATCGACAGCTACTCTATATTGCCAACAAACATAACGGCGGGAAGACTCCTTCGCGAAGGGGATACTGGGTTTTTTCTCATCACCTCCGCCCTCTCAGACTACTTTGGAATAGGAGTTGGTGGCAGAGCGTCGATCTACGGAGAGTCTTTTACGGTTGTGGGAATCTATGAACCAACATCTCAAGGTCGGGCGGAAGTAAGAGGGGTGTACATGAACATTTCTGATGCTCAGAGGATAACCGGTAATGCAGGAAACGTGAGCAGAATTGACGTTTATGCAAAAGATGCTTCCGATGTCGATGGAATAGCGGACGTGATAGAAGCAGCGTATTCGGAGCTTTTCGTTACAACGTATACAGATCGTCTTAGCCAGCTTCAAAGTATGCAGGAGAGGTACAATGAAGCTGTGAAAAATGCTGAGTCAACTCTTAGCCAAACACAGACCCTTGCTACCCAAGAGATCGTCATCGCCGTCGTCGCCACAAGCTTGATTGTTCTGTTTGTGATGTTATATACCGTGCGTGAAAGGACAAAAGAAATCGGCATACTCAAAGCGATAGGCTTCAGCTACTGGAACGTTATGAGCCAATTTATGCTCGAAGGAATCTTGATGAGTCTAATAGCGGGAGTTGTCGGCATTGCAATAGGAGTCGTCGGAGCGCCTTATCTATCCTCGATATTGCTTCCTCAAGGCAGCCTATTTCCAACGCAAGGGAGGTTTCTTGGACAGATCACACCAAGTGGAACGGCTCTGTCGCAGTCTACTTCGATAGCGTTGAACCCGCAAACGCTGCTGCTGGCATTCAGCGCAGCAGCATTGCTAGGAGCCTTAGGTAGCCTATACCCTGCTTGGAGGGCGTCCAGAACAAGCCCCATGGAGGCATTGAGATATGAGTAACCTGGTTCTCGAAACGGAGAAACTAGACAAGGTCTACAAACTAGGAAACCGCAAAGTTCGTGCTCTCTCCGACTTGAACCTTCAAGTAAAGAAGGGCGACTTCATTTCGATAATGGGTCCCTCTGGCTCTGGCAAGACAACACTCTTGAACATGCTGGGCTGCCTCGACAAACCAACCTATGGAAAAGTTGTCCTCGATGGCGAAGACATCACCAAGGTCCCTGAGAAAAAACTCTTCAAAATACGAAAATACAAGGTTGGATTCGTCTTCCAAACCTTCAACCTCATGCCATATTTGAACGCCGTCGAAAACGTGGAACTCCCCATGGAAGGCACAAAAAAATCAAGGGACGAAAAAAGGAAGAGGGCTCGCGAACTATTGAAAATGGTTGGGTTGTCAGAAAGAGAGGAACACAGACCGCATCGGCTGAGTGCAGGAGAGCAGCAAAGAGTCGCTATTGCACGTGCACTTGCGAACAACCCTGCCATAGTTCTGGCTGATGAACCCACAGGTAATTTGGATTCAAAAACCGGCTACGACATTGTCAGACTACTGGGTCAATTAAACACTGATCAGGGAACCACAATCGTCATAGTAACCCACGACAGTCGCATGGCATCGCGCGCCGGCAGAATGCTCTCTCTCAGCGATGGAAGACTGCTTTCAAAGGAGAAGCAGGGGACGCACCTTCTGAAGAAAGAGCTTGTATGTCCCAACTGCAGTAGAGAAATTCAGCCAGATGACACATATTGTCCACGTTGCGGAAAAAGACTATGAGTGTACAACGGTGATCGCGATTGGAGCTTCCTCAAAAATCAACCCGCTTTTCAACGTTTGTCATCGTGGCTATTGTAGCAGCCAGCTTACTTGCAGGAGGAGTGTTGGGCTATCTGTTGGGGTACTCAAGCGTCTCAGAAAGAGCCAAGGATCTGCAGAATCAATTGTCAGCGCTCCAAGAACAGGTCTCAAATCTCCAATCGACACGGGAGATCACTGACCAAAATATCACTTACGTTCTGGGGGAAAACGTCTCACTTCCTCAATTATATGACCAGGTTAAAGAATCAGTTGTCGTGATTCGAGGGATAGTCGTTCAGTACGACATTTTCATGCGTCCGTACTACACGCAAGTCCAAGGGTCAGGGTTCGTTTACAACTTGACTGGGCAAATGGTAATTGTCACAAACTATCATGTGATCAATGACGCGATTAACATCACGGCAACTTTCATCAACGGAAACGGATACGCGGCAACGGCTCTGGGCTCAGATCCATACGCAGACTTGGCAGTGCTTTCAGCAAGCGCTCCACAAAGGGAATACAAGCCTCTCGAAATCATCAGTTCATCAACTCTAGAAGTAGGTGACCCTGTAATTGCGGTTGGCACCCCCTACGGACTTGCTGGATCCATGACCATAGGAGTAGTAAGCGCGCTGGGCAGGACAATAACTGAAGACCTGACGGGCGGATACCCAATAGCAAACGTCATCCAGACCACCACTCCACTCAATCCAGGCAACTCTGGAGGACCCCTGCTCAACTATCTAGGTCAAGTCGTGGGTATAACCACAGCCATCGTCAGTGATTCTCAAGGGCTCGGCTTTGCAATTCCTTCGAACACGATAATGCGAGAAATCCAATCTCTAGTGACAGAAGGCTCATATGATCAGCATCCTTGGTTGGGCGCAGCCGGAAGAGACATGACGTGTGAAATCGCTCAAGCAATGGGCACAGACGTAACTTATGGGTGGCTAGTCACTCAACTGACAAGCGGAGGACCAGCAGACGACGCGGATGTTCAAGACGGGACAAAGCAAGCTTTGGTTGCTGGAGAGGTGGTAACAATTGGCGGCGATATCATAATAGCCATCAATGAAACAAGAATCACAAATACGGATGACTTGTCAACCTTCTTGGAAGAATTCACTTTGCCGGGGCAGACAATTAGTGTTACAATCGTGAGAAACAACCAAGTAACCGCTCTTGCGGTTGAGTTGGGAGCGCGACCGCCTCCAAGCGTATGAGCTCTTAATAAGGGGTTTTCAAGGTCCAGTCTGCACGAGCCTCCAAAAGCCTTAAGAACAAAGACGAAGCCGAGATGTGAAAAAGGAGACGATGCAGAATTGGTCTATTGTTCAAAATGCGGAAGAAAGAACGATGACACAGCCGTAGTTTGCGTGGAATGCGGCGCAAATCTACAAACTGGAACTGTGGAGTCGCGGAGATACGAGAGAAGACGAGCAGAAAGCGAATGTTTTGGGCTTCCCCACGGCGGCGCTATAGCTGGCATAGTTATCGGAGTGCTCATACTTCTTTGGGGCTTCTTCACGCTTGCCCAGCAACAAGGCTGGATTACTCGAGCGCCAGACATTTGGTGGTTGGTCATAATCATAATTGGCATACTCATGATAGCAGGCGCAATTTACCGAATGAGCCGACGCCGATACTAAACCTCTCTTTTTCTACAACCACTCTCAAAGCCGCAGGATTCTGAAGCACATCTCGAGCATATTCGATCGTGATCCCATTTAGAAAGTGAGATTTTAGTCATAAGCCAAAAAACGCTTAAGGCAACAATGAAAACATCAAGTGAAACGTTGCGGGTGAGCCCCTCAATGCCCAGAAGAATACAAAATGCTCCAACAACAAAGAAGGCTCCTGTGAACAGACGCATCACACCGTTTTGAAGAAACGGCAGCACAGACTGCACCAAGCCCATGGCAACTCCTAAAACGCCAACAGCCACCAATAACCCTGCACCCTGTCCAATCTGCAAGTTT
>Ga0315314_1000252_pt1 | contig 68262 bp, 55 predicted proteins | sample TDP9_MG_FD_203631 | JGI IMG/M metagenome (GOLD analysis project Ga0315314, IMG submission 203631) | Freshwater sediment microbial communities from Lake Towuti, South Sulawesi, Indonesia - TDP9 | ecosystem: Environmental > Aquatic > Freshwater > Lake > Sediment | place: Indonesia: South Sulawesi...
TCAGCGTCTTAGGCGAGAACTCCGCCACTTGGGCAAACGACCTGACATGTTGAGTTCGTTTATACAGCACACCAAAATCCCTCTTAGGATTTGATATATGTCCCTTTATCTAAACTGGAGTCAATATGAAAGTGTTCATAAGTCATGCTTTCGAGGACAGGGATCTGGCCAGAACGGTTAGTCGCTTCCTTCGCGATGCAGGTTTGGAAGTCTGGACTGCCGAGGAGATCATGCCGGGAGACAATTGGGCACAGAAGGTATCCCAGGCACTGAATGCGTCTGACACGATGGTGGTCCTGGTGAGCACCGCGGCACTAAACTCGGATTTGGTTCGGCGCGAAATCGAGTTTGCGCTTGGCACAGAAGCATATAAAAAAAGGCTCGTACCTGTATTTGTTGAGTCTCTCGATACGATACCGCGAGATAGACTACCATGGATTCTGAGGCGTCTGAATGGAGTCGAACTAACAGATCCTACGAAGCAAGAGAACCTCCAGCAGATAGTCCATACTCTGTCCACGATACAGTGAGAACCCAGAGGCAAGTGTTGAAGCATGCTCCCAAAGGAAGTCTTTTTATCTCACGCATCAAAGGACAGGAAATTTGCGAATGCACTTGCTGGCTTTCTGAGAGAGCATGGCGTGCCGGTGTGGTTCAGCCGCACCCACATTCGAGGAGGGCAGCAGTGGCATGATGAAATAGGTGCGGCCTTGAGACGCTGCGATTGGTTCGTGGTTGTCTTGTCCCCGAATTAGGTCAAGTCAATGTGGGTCAAACGGGAACTCCTTTTCGCATTACAGCAGAACCATTTCGAGAACCGAATCGTTCCTTTGTTTAAGCAGCTCTGTGACTACGAAAAGCTCTCTTGGACCTTGTCAATCTTTCAGTTCGTCGATTTCAGGGGCTCGTTCGAGGAGGGATGTCGCGCCCTCCTCAAAATTTGGGGACTGGGATTTGACCATGCGATGAAGTCACCCACTGGATGAGTCTTGGTGGCAAGCATTTTTGGCAGAAATCCGAAGTCCATTGTGTCGCTTCTTTGCCCCTCTGCTATTTGCTCTGGCTACGGTTATTCGATACGCTTCCTGTAAAGGCGCGTTTGCAGAGCACTTTTCCAGGCCGTCCAATCTGTCTCACCTGGCTCATTCTCAATCGCCGTAGTCACCTGGCTGACCTTGGCATCCAGATCGTCAATGTAATAGACCATAAAGGCCTCGGGCGTGGCCGGCAGCTTCGGCGAGCCAAACTCATATTCGCCGTGGTGCGATAAGATGATATGTCCGAGCGCATCTAAAATCTGCTGGTCGATTTGCGTTCCCTTTGCCCGCAGTGCATCAGCTTTTTTATTGACCATAAGCAGAGTTTGAGTGATATGGCCGATTAGCTGGCCTGAATCGGTATATGAAAAGGCCATATCGTACGTTAGCTCCTCGGTTTTGCCCATATCGTGAAGAAAAATTCCAGCTAAAACCAGATCCGCTTGCACCTGTGGGTATAATGGCAATATAGCTGTCGCCACCCGCAGCATATTATGCGTGTGCTCCAGCAGGCCGCCCAAGTAATCGTGATGAATTTTTACCGCTGCTGGGGCGTTTCGGAATTTTTCCATCAATTTTGTGTCAGCTAAAAACTCTCCTACCAAGGCTTTTAGCTGCGGATTTTTTATTTGGCCGACATTTTTTTTTACCTCTTCGAACAATTGCTTTACGTCTTTATCTGTTCTCGCTAGAAAATCCTCAAGATTAACCTTGCCTGCATCAATAACGCCGACATTATTAACTACGATTTGCAGGCTGTTTTGATAAAGTTCGCTTCGTCCCTGGATATGTATAAAGCCGGGCTTAGGCAGTGCTTTATAAATCCCTTCAGTTGCCTGCCACATTCGGCCATTGAGTTGCCCTGTGCGGTCGCACAGGAACATTGCTATATACAGATCGCCGCGGGTAGTGCTTCGCAGGATAGGTTCTTTGACCAGGTAAATATCATCGATCGCCTCACCCGGCTCGATCTTATTTATGAACTTACGTGCCATATTAACATTTTATCACCGAATCAGTACATCTGCCAAGAACAAACGCAGCAATTTTTATTTTTGGCGGATCAGTATAACGGGGCTTGCATTTTCCGGCTTACAGGACTATAAAGATGGATGTGCAAATTTAAAATAGTGTGCTCCATAACAGAATTCGGCTGGATAAAAAATGAAAAAAGGGAAAGCAAAATCGGCTGACCATACAAAACAACCTTTGGCGGAAGTTTTCGGATTTCCGATCGATAATTTTTCAAAGGAGGCTGTCCGATACCGCAAACACCGTCTTTGCCCATTTGGTAATCGTGTACCGAACTGCACAAAAGACAAAGCCAATAATCCTCTGGGGGTATGCAGTATATACGATAACGGTTATGTGGTTATCACTTGTCCGATAAGGTTTCGTGAGGACTGGATTATAGCTGAGGATGCAGCATCATTTTTCTTTCGGGCAAATAGTAAATGGACAACACTTACCGAGGTGAGGCTTAAAGATAAACATGGCAAATCTGCTGGCAACATTGATGTTGTGCTGGTTTCATACGATGAGGCTGGAAAAGTCACGGATTTTGGTGCTCTCGAAGTTCAGGCAGTTTATATATCGGGTAATATCCGTAATCCTTTCGAGGAATTCATGAATAATCCCGCTAAAGGTCGGACCTTTGACTGGGCCGGGCGTCCTAATTATCCAAATCCGGATTATTTGTCTTCTTCGCGTAAGAGATTAGCTCCGCAGTTGATATTCAAAGGTGGGATATTCAAAGCCTGGAACCAAAAGATTGCAGTTGCTCTAAATCGAGGATTCTTTGATACTTTACCTCCCCTTCTGGAAGTGCAACCATCAGAGGCCGATATAGGATGGTTTGTCTATGATCTGGTAAAGAACGAGACTGAAAATAAATATAAACTGAGTCACTGTAAATCAATTTACACAAAGTTCGATGAGAGCTTGGAAAAGATTACCCGTTCAGAACCTGGAGATATTGCCGAATTCATCGAACATATTCAGCAAAAAGTTGATGAGAAGCTCGATGAAGACGATCAGTCCGATATGGAGGTAATTGATGCGCCGTTCTGAAGGCAGTAATCAATTGAAATTCCTGGATATAACGCCTCCGGTGGAGCAAATCGTTAATGTTGCGTCTGTTCCGCAGCGAAGTCCATTTCGTTATCCTGGGGGCAAAACGTGGCTTATCCCGAGGATTCGGCAGTGGCTTTCAAGCCTGGGGTGGAAGCCTTCAGTTTTTCTTGAGCCTTTTGCCGGTGGAGCTATCGTTGGTTTGACTGTAGCATTTGAGAAACTTGCCGAAAGGGTTGTGCTCTTTGAACTTGACGAACAGGTAGCTGCTGTTTGGATGACTATCCTAAGTGATAACAGTGAGTGGCTGGTAGAACGTATCTTATCCTTTGACATGACCATCGAAAATCTTCAAAAAGAACTTGCTCATAAAGTAACACCTGTCAAAGTAACCGCCTTTCAGACAATATTGAAAAACAGGACATTTCATGGTGGAATAATGGCTCCGGGAAGCAGCCTTATCAAGTACGGGGAAAATGGTAAGGGGATCAAATCCAGGTGGTATCCAGAAACAATCGCACGACGCATCCGAGCAATTGCAAATATTCGTGACCGAATCAAATTTATTCATGGTGATGGGATACAGGCTATTCGGTCATACAATTCGCTGAAATATTCTGCAATGTTTATTGATCCACCCTACACAGCCGCTGGTAAAAGGGCCGGAACAAGGCTTTATAAGTATTCTGAATTAGACCATAAAAATCTCTTTTCAGAGGTTTCAAAAGTACAGGGCGATGTTCTTCTGACCTATGATAATGCTCCCGAACTTGCTGAACTCGCGTCAAAATACGGTTTTGTAACACGCACTATCTACATGAAGAACACCCACCATGCAAAGATGACAGAATTATTGATAGGACGAAACCTAAACTGGTTAAAATAACGAGGGGCGAGAGACGAGATATGCGATATAGCCGGATGTTCATACCGACAGCCAAAGAAACACCTGCTGACGCGGAGATAACCAGCCATAAATTGATGATTCGAGCAGGGCTTATCCGCAAGGTCGCCAGCGGAACATATACCTATCTACCGTTGGGCTGGCGCAGCCTTCTTAAAATCATCGAAATCGTCCGGCAAGAGATGAATAAAGCCGGCGCCCAAGAGATTCTCATGCCCGCTGTTCAGCCCATAGAGCTGTGGCAAAAGACCGGCCGCGACGTAGATTACGGCCCGACAATGTTCCGCTTAGATGACCGCCACGGCAAAGGAAATGTCCTTGGCCCTACCGCCGAGGAGGTCGTGACCTACCTCGCTGCCGGCGAGATAAAGTCCTACAAGCAGCTACCAATCAATCTTTATCAGATAAGCGCCAAGTTCCGTGACGAGTTCCGCCCGCGGTTCGGCCCAATTCGCTCACGAGAGTTCATAATGAAAGATGCCTACAGCTTCGATGCCGACGATGCAAGCCTGGATAAATCATATAAAGCGATGTACGAGGCATACTGCAGGATTTTTAAGCGTTGCGGCCTTGAATATGTCATCGTGGAGGCTGAGGTCGGCGAGATGGGCGGCTCCGGCTCGCACCAGTTTACCGTGCCCTGCCAGTCCGGCGAGGATACAATCATTTACACCGAAGATGGCTCATACGCAGCAAATCTCGAACGTGCAGCCGTCGATCCCCTTCCAAATAACCAGCGACGAGACATCCCGCCGATGCAGCTAGTCCATACTCCTAATATCGGCAGCATCGAAGCGGTCTGCGCATTTCTGAGGACCCAGCCTAAAGATATGATAAAAACTCTAATCTATTCATCGCAAGATGGCCCTGTAGCAGCACTTGTACGAGGCGACCATGATTTGAATCCGGAAAAGCTGACACAAGCACTCGGCGGTAAACACGCAGAATTAGCCGATGAGCCAACCATCGAAAAAGTTACCGGTGCCAAGGTCGGATTTGCAGGACCGATGGCGATAGCCGATAAAGTCTCGAAAATGATTATCGACCATGCGGTAGCCGCAATGGCAGTGGCAGTTACCGGCGCAAATAAGACGGATTATCACGTCAAGAATGTTGTGCCGGGCAGAGATTTCCCGCTGGAAGGTGAAAATATTACCATCGCCGATATACGCTACGCTGCCTGCGGCGATACGCACAACGGCAAAAAGCTGCTGTTCAAAAAAGGTATCGAAGTCGGCCAGGTCTTTAAGCTCGGCACTAAATACAGTGAAAAATTAGGCGCAAAATTCCTCGATGAGAACGGTCAAGAGAAACCCTGTCTTATGGGCTGCTACGGCATCGGCATAAATCGAATCCTGGCCTCAGCCCTCGAACTTGGCAATGACAAAGACGGCATTATCTGGCCGATCACTATCGCACCCTTTGAGGTCTTGATAACCTGCGTCAATCAAGAGGACCAAAAGGTAGCTCAGACAGCCGAAAAGATTTACCAGAAGTTACTCGATAGAGGCATTGATGTCCTGCTTGACGACCGGCCATTACGAGGCGGAGCAAAATTCAAGGACGCCGACCTTATCGGCATACCGATAAGAGCTACCGTGGGCAAAAAATCCCTTGCCGACGGCAACGTTGAAATTAAATTGCGCAAGGAATCTCAAAGCCAAAAAGTACCGGCTGAAAAAACTTCGGATAAGGTAATCGAAATGGCCAATTTATTGAAAGAACAACTAAAAGTTTAACGGTCGCCGTGCCGGCGACTGCTAAACGCTAAACGCAAATTGAAAAGGAGAAAAAACGATGGACAACAATAAACTCTCAAGGCGCAATTTTATTCGCAATACTTCTATAATGGCTGCCGGCGTTATCGGCGGCGCACTTACCGGTAACGCAGCCGCAGCATCTGCCGAGGTCGAACGCATCGTTAAGATCGGTCGAATCAACCAATCGGTCTGCAGATGGTGCTACAAGAAATTCTCACTTGATGAGCTTTGCACAATTGCTAAGAAGATGGGCATAAAAGCAATCGACCTGCTTGGGATTAAAGACCTTGCGACCGTCAAAAATCATGGACTTGTCTGCTCTATGATTAGTACACACAGCCTGGCAAAGGGTCTAAACAACAAAGATAACCACGCCGAATGCCTCGCCCAGATCCGCTCCGCCATCGACGCAGCCGCCGAATACGGTTTTCCCAACGTCATCAGCTTCCCCGGCAACCGAGCCGGAATGACTGATGAGGCGGGAATAGAAAATAGCGTAGCAGCCCTGAAGCAAATTGTCGGATACGCTGAAGAGAAAAAAGTTACAATATGTCTTGAATACCTCAATAGCAAGGTAAACCACAAAGATTATATGTTTGACAACATGGCCTGGGGCGTCGAGGTGTGTAAGAAAATCGGCTCGCAGCGCGTGAAAATCCTGTACGACATCTATCACGCTCAAATTATGGAAGGCGACATAATCCGCACGATTCAGACGTACAAGGATTACATCGGCCATTATCACACCGGCGGCAACCCGGGCCGAAATGAAATCGACGAGACGCAGGAGCTGTATTACCCGGCTATTATGCGGGCCATCGCCGAGACCGGCTTTGCAGGCTATGTCGCGCACGAGTTTAGTCCGACACGCGACCCGCTCGAATCTCTGGCTTATGCTGTGCGAATCTGCGACGTGTAAGGAAATACAAAAATAGGAAATCAGGTCATCAGGATATCAGGTTGCAGAAAACCAGGAGAACAGGAAACCAGGAAAAATTTATCTGATATCCTGTTATCCTGATGTCCACTGCCTGATAACCTGATAACCGGATATCCAAGAACGAATGTGGGAATTAAAAGACCCTAAACCAGTAAAGCTCATAATCGGAATTTTGGCCGCCGACCAAAAGTGTCTGCTCGCTGCGACCGAAGCGATAGAAGACAAGTTCGACAAGGTCGATTTAGTAAGTGACGTGTGGCCGTTCGACCAGACCGATTACTATAAAGACCAGACCGGCCCGAATATCTTAAGGCAATTCGTCAGTATCGAACGGCTGATTGACCCCGGCAAACTATCGAAAATCAAGCACAAGACAAACAAGCTCGAACAAAAGTTAGCTGCGAGGTTGCACCTGCCGCTGCCAAGGCCGGTAAATTTAGACCCCGGCATAATTGAGCCTTCCAAGCTGGTCCTGGCCTCAACAAAAAACTTCTCCCATCGTATATATATCGGCAGAAAAATGTACGCTGAAGTAACGCTTATTTTTGACAAAGGCTCGTGGCGTCCTCTTGCCTCTACTTATCCCGATTACAGACAGCAGTGCTACTTCGAGTTCTTCGAGAAAGTAAGAAGGCGATTACTGGAGCAATTAAAATCACAGTGAATTAGCGAATGGAATAAATGAGCTAAAGTGACTAAAGTGAACTAAAGTGCCTAAAGTGAGCTAAAGTTAAAATCAATAATTTTAGGCACTTTAGGCACTTAAAACTTTAGGCACTTTTAACTTATGATATACTTATCGGCCATATTCTTACTTATCGGCTCTTTCGTGCTGTCGCTTGTTCTTACAGCCGGTGCAAAAAAACTGGCCGTTCGCATCGGCTTTGTCGCACAACCGGCTGCCGATAGATACAACCAACGGATTGTCCCACTGGGAGGCGGAATCGCAATCTTCGCTACACTTTTGATCTTCATCCTAACTGCTACGTCTGCCATAAGATTTCTGCCCGGCTACCTTGATTCGCTTGCTCAAGCGGCTAATATTGACCTATCTGATTTTCTGGGCAAAATCGGTCAGCTTTTGACAGTATTGCTCAGCGTATCTATCTTGTTTATGCTGGGCCTATGGGACGACAAAAGTCATCTTGGCCCGTTTCTCAAACTTGCCGTTCAGTTCGCAGTTGCAATAGCAGCCGCTACTTTGGGCGAGGTCAGGGTTGAGCTTTTTATCGAAAATAAAATAATTACCTCCGTGTTCTCAGCCTTTTGGATAGTCTTGATTATTAACGCCTTTAATTTTCTCGACAATATGGATGGTGCCGCAGCCGGCATCGCAGCCGCCGTTTCCGGCATTTTATTTACCGCTGCTGCTATAAGCGGCCAGGTCTTTGTAGGTGGGCTGTCGCTGGTTTTTATAGGGACATTGTTGGGTTTTTTGGTCTTTAATTTCCCGCCTGCCAAAATCTTTATGGGCGACGCAGGCTCGCTGGTGGTCGGCTTTTTCGTGGCACTTTTGACCCTGCGAACCACATATTATCAACAGGCACAAAGTGGCCAATGGTACTCGGTTTTTATGCCGCTGGTCGTTATGGCGGTGCCGCTGTATGATTTTATCAGCGTGACATTACTGCGTCTGAGTCAGGGCAAAAGCCCTTTCATCGGTGACACCCAGCACTTCTCCCATCGCTTAAAAAGGCGGGGACTAACAGATACCCAAACGGTTCTAACACTATATCTGGCTACGCTGTGCACAGGTCTTTCCGCAACTTTTCTGTATCAGGTCAATCTATCCGGCGCGATTCTAATTTTTGCTCAGACAATTATGGTATTAGTCATTATCGCTGTCTTTGAAACCACCACTTGTTATAAGTGAATTAGTGAATTAGTGAATTAGAAGGCTTCCATCACGCAAATTAACTAATTAACCAATTAACTAATCAACTAATTCACTGCTAACAAAGTGACAAAGAAAACACAGTATGCAAGATACGAGATGCCAGAAAAGCACGGGCCAAGTTATTTTTGAATACGTTTTGCTTGCCCTTTGCCTTTGCGTGCTTGCACTTCGTGCTACTTTTACCGAAAGCCCGACCGCACAATCACCGACTCTGCCAGCAGTCGGTATGGACGCTGTTTACAGCTTATCCGTGTCGGCTGTCTTGATATTCTGTCTTGTCTTTTGGTTTGTATGGAGTTTCTGTAGTAGCAGATTTATATACCGCTTTACCGGCATAGAACCCGGCCTGTGTCTGTTTGCGATAGCAGCTATCATCGCCGGCTTTGCAGCAGCAGATAAACGGCTGGCGGTAACTTCCGCCGTTATGCTTCTTGCTCCGCCGCTTATGGCGATTCTGCTGGCTCAAATATTGGACTGCCAGGCAAAAATAAAATTGGTCCTGACCGTCATCGCCGCTTTAGGCGTGGTGACAGCCTGCGAGTCTGCTTATCAGCTTTTTGTTACCAACCAGGCGATGATTGAGCAGTACCAGCAGGCCCCGCAGAGCCTGCTTGAGCCGCTGGGCATTGAGTCGGGCACCCTCGCCCAATTTCTTTTTGAGCATCGGCTCTATACACAAGGCGTTCGCGGCTTTTTCACCACACGTAATTCCGCCGGCTGCTTTTTGTTAATGGCAACATTTGCTGCTATCGCTTTATTTATTGATAAACTTAAATATCGCAATGAAGAACCCCACGTAAAACGTGGGGCTAAATATAATTTTTTGTCCATTGGTGCTGCACTAACCATCGTTATCATCGGCCTTATCCTTACCCGCAGCAAAGGTGCAATCATCGGCTCACTTTTTGCTGCCTTTCTATTCATCACATATCTTTATTTGGGCGACCGGCTAAAATCACACAAAAAAGTCATACTGATTGCTTGCTTACTTCTGATCATCATAGGTGGTTTGTTGGTCATTTCTTACGGATTGAAGCACAACCGCCTGCCTGGCGGCAGCGGCATGTTAGTCAGATGGCAGTATTGGCACGCATCAGCAAAGATGTACGCCGACCACCCGGCGACCGGCGTCGGCCCAGGCAACTTCGCCTGCTTTTATCCGCATTACAAACCGCCAGAGGCCCTGGAATCCGTTGCAGACCCGCACAATTTCCTGCTGAGCATCCTGACTCAGTACGGCCCGCTCGGCCTTGCCGGATTTTTAGCTATGATTCTGCTCCCATTATGGAGAGCAACCTCTGTATCGAGCATCGAGTATCGAGTATCGAGCATCGAGCATCGAGTATCGAGTAAAGCCCTTGCGGTAATTTTCCTTATTGTCATATCGGCTGCCTTGTTGCTGATGCGGCCGATGATTATGACAGCAGTTCCTGTTGATACTCTGGATGTGCTGATCTACGTCGCCTTATCGTTATACGTTGCACCGGTCGCCGCTTTTGTCATCGGCTTTTTACTTCTAACCGCACCCTTAACCAAAAATTCGAAATTCACCGCATACACCCTTTTCTGTGCTGTTTTAGGGGTGCTTTTGCACAATCTGATAGACTTTGCCATTTTTGAGCCGGGCGTTTTTACCGCCTTCTGGGCGTTAATAGCCTGTTTGATTGCGACCGGCCCGCACGTTGTGCGGGGATTAGCCCTGCGACCACGTCGCAGGGTCTACCCCGCCATAGTGATGGCGGGGTTAACCTCAACCGTTCAACGAATCGTGCCCATTGCGGCAGGCGTTCTATTATTGATAGTTTTTGTTCGCTACGCGTGGTGGCCGGTATATAAAAGCACCGCCAAAATCCAGCAGGCCCATCGTGCCGCCTCTTTGGGCCGGTTTGAACAAGCCCACGATTTTTTAACCGCTGCCGCCGAATACGACCGGCTCGATCCAACAGCCTTGAATTTGAACGGCCGACTTTATCTGCAGCACTATGACGTAGAAAAGCAGCCGGCACAGCTTGTGAAAGCCGAACAGTGTTTTCTGCAAGCCATCGGCCGTAATAAGGCTGATTACAAAAATTATGAGAAACTAAGCACGGTCTATGAACTGCTCGGCCAGACGCAGCGAGCCTATGATTGGTGCGTTGCGGCGGCACAGCTTTATCCAGGCTCAGGCCAGTTGCAATTCAAGCTGGCTCAAATCGCTGATAAATTAGGCAAGACCGATACCGCCGTCCAGCAGTATCAAAAGGCAATTGAGATTGAAGATAAATTCCGCCGACAGTTTCAGATGATGTATCCGGAAAGGAAGGAAATTGTCAGCCGGCTCGGCGAAGAAAAATACCAATTCGCAAAACAGCGACTGAGGGACCCCGCTCCGCGGGAACCCAAACAACGAACTTTAGGCTTAAATTAAATATCAAAATCCCGCACGAATTGAGTCACAATCTTGGGTAGCAACCTCCATGGATCAGGATATCAGGATGCAGGATACCAGCAGATCAGGATATCAGGCCAAAAAACCTGATGTCCTGATAACCTGATACCCATTTCAAGTGTCTGTGTCTTTCACCAAAGGGAAATTGGGTCAGGGTCCACTTTACTTTTCCAGCAGGAAGATATATAATCCTATAAGCAGGCAGGGCTTAGAACTGCCGAACCCTTGTCTGGCTGGAGGATGCGGTGAAATCTGTGGGAATCCAAATTGTTCTTCTGTTGCTTATTATGACAACTGCGGCCTTCGCAGCCCCAAAACATATAATGTTCGCCTTCGTAGATCATTTTGAGCCCACTGGCTCTGTCCCCGACAACGAAGTAACAATGTGGGTTGACGACTATATTTCCATGGCCAGCCGTCACGTTGATGCTGACGGCCGTCACCCCGTTCATTCGTATTTCCTTATCTCTATGCCCGTAATCCAGCCAGATTGTCTTGAGGATGCCCTGATTAAGCTCAATCAAGTAACTTATCGCGGATATGGCGAGGTTGAGTTCCACTGCCATCACGGCATCGAAGACGAAAGCAAACGTACTGAAGAAAGGGCAACGAATGAGCTTCTTTGCCTGATATTACTGGCGAAGGTTTACTTCAATATGCACGGTGCTCTTGTTACAGCAGAGCCTGTACCAAGGTTCACCTTTGGATTCATCCACGGTATGTGGGCCCTCGATAATTCTCGGTTCAACTTTTGGTCAGACCCTAATAATCCTCACCGTCAATACTGTGGCGTAAACCGAGAGTTGGAGCTTCTCAGCAGGCAAGGGGCGTACGCAGACTTTACATTTCCTGCGTGGGGGCCGATGGAACCGCTGATGCACGATGCTATCTTCTACGCTGCCGATGATGACTGGCCTGCTTCATACCAAAATCCTTCAAATATCCGTCTTGTCGAGGTCAATCAGCCGCCACTGGGTGACTTGATGATCATCGAAGGCCCGGATGATCACGCTGATATCGGCTGTATTCCTGGTAGGCATTACAGCTGGCCTACTCTGTCCAGAATGGACAGATGGGTAGCTCATAACATCCATGTTATCGGCAATGATGACTGGATTTTTGTTAAGGTCCATACGCACGGATGTGCGGGGTATCTTGCTAACCCGGATAAGTGGGATTGCTTCTTTGGGCCGGTTATGGACAGTTTCTATACCAGTATCGAGCAAAAGTACAACGATGGCGTAAACTGGAAGTTGCACTATGTCAGCGCTCGACAGATGTATAACATCATCAAGGCCGCTGAGGCAGGAATGACTGGTGACCCAGGGCAATATCGCGATTTTGTCATACCTCCCTATGCAAACATGGTTATATTGACGAGAAATCGATATAAGCTGATTAGCTATGACACCCACGTGGCATTATTGGAAATACTCGACAAAGAGGCAATGGTTGAATTCAGCATGAAGGGTTTCGGCCCTGATGCCATCATAATAGAAACCAATGAGTTGGCCCAAGGCTTTGCGGCCTCGGATTCCATTCTGGAGCATGGAGAATTCGGAGAGCTGCATTTTCTCGACATTACGCCCTCGCGATTCTACTTCATTTTTTCCCCGCCCAGCGCTGGGCGGGGAAAAACTCCTTTGTTTTAGGGGCAAGAGAGTGTATAATCCGGTTATGCTTTCAAAGAGATTTTCTGTAATCGTGACAGTAGGGATTATCTTTTGGCTGAGCTGCTCTGCATTATTCAGGGACCAGAGACCAGAGATCAGAGATAAGCAAGCGGATTGGCCTATGTGGAGGTACGACGCCAATCGCAGCGGAGCAAGTCCGGTGGAGCTGCCGGCGACTCTATATCTGCAATGGGTTCTGGAACTACCGCCGTTAGAACCAGCCTGGCCGGATGAGGGCAGAATAACCTTCGACCACTACTACGCACCGATTGTCCTGGGCAACAAGATGTTTGTAGGCTCGTCACGCAACGACAGTGTTACAGCCTACAACACCAGCACAGGCGAAGAAATCTGGCGGTTCTATGCCGATGCGCCCGTCCGGCTTTCCTCTGCCGGCTGGGTTGATAGGCTTTTTGTGGCTTGCGATGACGGCTATCTTTATTGCCTGAACGCGGCTGATGGTTCAGTTTTGTGGAAATTTTGCGGTGCGCCGTCGGTGTATAAGGTCCTGGGCAACAAACGCCTGGTTTCAGCCTGGCCGGCACGAGGGGGACCGGCTGTACTCGACGGCACGGTTTACTTCGCAGCCGGCATCTGGCCCTTCATGGGCACCTTTATTTATGCTCTGGATGCGGCCACCGGCGAGGTTATCTGGATAAACGATGGCAGTGGCTCTATCTATATGCCTCAGCCACACGGCGGTGCGGTGGCATTCAGCGCTCTGGCACCCCAGGGCTATATGGCAGCTATTGGTGATAGGCTGCTTGTTCCAAACGGCCGCGCAGTTGCCGCAGGGCTCGATAGAAACACCGGCGATTTCCTTTACTTTCATTTTCAAGACAACAACAAGAACAGCACCAACCATGTCGCTGCTTTCGGTGACTATTTCAACAACTGCAACAGTTTATTTGCACTTTCTGACGGTTCGATGGCTGGCAGCCTTACCGATGGGGCGATAATGACCGAGGAGGCAAACTATGTTGATACCTTGGGGAAAAAGGTCTTCTGCAAGGCAGGCAGCCGTCTGTATGCCGGCAGCCCCGGAAGCGTTATTGCCACAGAGGACGGCCAACAAAAATGGAGCAAGTCACTCTCCGGCACGCCCGCGTACATGCTGGCAGGTGATAACAAGCTTTTCGTAGTAACGATGGAAGGACGGATTTATTGCTACGGCAGCAGATATGTCTGGTCGCCGCCGGTGATCGACAAGATTGCCGACAGCATCGCCTGGCCTGCCCAGGACCAATGGACAACAAAGGCACGGGCCATTCTTGCCGCAACAGGCGTATCCGAGGGCTACTGCCTCGTGCTGGGCGTGGGAACCGGCCGACTAATGGAAGAATTGGCCCGTCAGCACTACCTGCACAAAGATGATTATCCAGACCCGTATGACCTGCGGATTATCGGCCTGGATCCCGATGCGGCAAAGATAGAGACACTGCGTCGGCGGTGGGATGATATGGGAATACCCAGAGAACGCCTCAGTGCCTTTGTTGGTGACATTTGCACGGCGCAACTGCCCGCTTATCTGGCTGACCTGATCGTCTCGGAAGACCTTTCTGAAGCAGCCTGCGGAGACAGCTTCGTAGAAAAGATGTTTGCTTCGCTGCGGCCTTATGGAGGCAAGATTTGTTTCTCGTCGGAGGCCTTTGCGCTGCTGCAGCAGGCAGCAGAAGCCGGCAGCTTGGCCAACGCGGATGTCAGTCTGTCAGGGAATTTTGCGCTGCTGGAGCGTGAGGGCGAGCTGCCAGGTTCGGCTGACTGGACACATAATTATGCAGATGCATCTAATTCGGTGGTATCCAAAGACCAGCTTGTTAAGGCGCCGCTGGGATTACTGTGGTTTGGCGGCTCGAGCAACGGGGGCGATTCCTACAACAGGATTCTGCCGCGCCACGGTCACGGGCCCAACCCACAAGTGGTGGCAGGCCGATTATTTATCGAAGGCCCGAACATTATTCGGGCCGTTGACGTTTACACCGGGCGCGTGCTGTGGGAAGCCGACCTGCCGGCTGTTGGACAACACTATGACTACACGACTCACGAGCCTGGGGCCAATGCCATCGGCTCGAATTATACCACTGCAGCCGATGGAGTTTATGTCTGTTACGGTGCGGAATGCCGGCGGTTAAATCCGAAAAACGGCACAATAATCAGTACCTTCCATCTCCCCCAGCCCATCTACGGCGCCATCTTTAGCCAGGTTAAGCTCTGGGACGACCTGTTAGTGGTGGCCGCAGACCCGATTCCGTATGAGGGCATCGTGGGATGGCTTAACTATAGCCAAGCCAGCAGCAGATTTCTTGTGGTAATGGACCGCTATAGTGGAAAGATTTTGTGGCAGCGAAAAGCCAATCACTCATTTATCCACAACGCCATCATCGTCGGCAACGATATTTTGTACTGTATAGACGGGATTCCTCCGGGCCAGACCGACGCAACGAGCCGGCGCGGCATCGCACCGGGCAATACCGGCGCGCCATGGCAACTATTGGCCTTGGACGTCAGAACAGGTGCGCAAGTTTGGAGCACTACCACCGATGTCTTCGGCACTTGGCTGGGCTACTGCGAGCAATACGACGTCCTGCTGCAAACCGGCAGGTCTTCGAGAGATATGGTGCACGGCGAGCCAAGCAGGCAAATCGCCTACGACGGCAGTAGTGGTACGGTTCTGTGGGAACGAAACAGCTCTATCGGTGGACCATGTCTGCTTGCCGGTGATATGGTCATCACACAGTCAGCCAATATTGGAAATGCCCGCCATATCCGCACGGGCGAAACCTACACGACGGAACATCCGATTACCGGCGCTGCCGTGCCCTGGGGCGTCGGGCGCACATACGGATGTAATACAGCGGTCGGCTGCGAGAATCTACTGACCTTCCGCTCCGGAGCAGCGGGCTATTATGACCTGCGAAATAATGGCGGCACCGGCAACTTAGGCGGATTTAGATCGGGCTGCTCATCCAACCTCATCCCGGCCAACGGCGTGCTCAGCGCACCAGACTATACCCGAACCTGCACGTGCGGTTATCAGAATCAGACGGCTCTGGCGATGGTCTATATGCCGCAGGCCGAGATGTGGACACATACTTCGCTCAGCTCGCCCAGCGGGCCAATAAAAAAGGTCGGTATCAATTTTGGAGCTCCGGGTGACCGCCTTGCCGATAATGGCGTATTATGGCTGGATTATCCCAGCGTCGGAGGCCCGTCTCCTAATATCGGCATAACGACCTCGCCGGCTAGCCCGCCCGACGTATGGCGGGCAAGCCCCAGGTGGTTCCGCCATCACGCGGCACGGTTCTCCACTGGGGGACGCCTTACGGCGGAGGGCGAGAGCTTCGGATGGGTCACGGCATCGGGGGCTATCGGCCTGACCAGCATTACAATTGCACTTTCTAACACCCAAGAGGCACAGTACCGAGTTGCGCTGTATTTTGCCGAGCCTGAGGGCGCCGAAGCAGGCCAGCGTATGTTTGACGTCGCCATACAAGGCCGACGGGTCTTGAGAAATTTCGATATCGCACAAGAGGCAGGGTCCGATGGCAGTGGTATCGTCAAAGAGTTTCAGCCGATCGAGGCAGTGGAGAGCTTGACGATAACGTTAGCGCCTTTGGTAGGCCAGCCGGTAATCTGTGGCGTCGAGGTACTTATGTTATCACAACAGCTACAATAAACATCTGAGGATTTGACAATGTGCGTGGGGAATTGTTAGGATAAAAGCAATTAAGAGAATAGGCGCTCGTAGCTCAGCAGGATAGAGCATCGGTTTCCTAAACCGGAGGTCGCAGGTTCGAATCCTGCCGGGCGCATTGAGCTTGTCGAAGGCTTGGGGATGGCGTGTTACCGGCACTAAAATAACACTTTTGGCTAATTTTTGGCGTTGTTGCCGCCGAAAAACTTGACAGGTTATGTGCGAACTTGTTATTCTGCGGACACTTAAAATCTTGTGGGGCCGTAGCTCAATTGGTTAGAGCATCGGACTGTCGATCCGAAGGTTGAGGGTTCGAGACCCTTCGGCCTCGTTGCTCTCGTCTCGGCGGCCCGCTCCGGCGGAGGCCTACGCCGAGCCTGAGAGGCCGAGCCGTAGCAGGATAAGTCGGTCTTTGCTCGTCCTTGATCTGGCCAGAACTTCTACCCTCCAAGCCCTTAGCGGAAAACTTTGGAAAGCGCAAAAAACAATTAAAAAGCGGCCTTATGCTTAGCCGCACAAGGCCGCTTGTAAGAACCCTAATTGAAAAACCAGATTCCTTATCGTCGTGTTGGTGCTCTAGCTGCGCCTGCTGCTGGTGTGGCATCATGTACCAGCAGCGAATCCTTCCTATTACCTGGCGAGCTGGTATAAGGCACAGGTGGCTCACCTAACTCTGGACGGCCAAGACCGGTCGCAAGCTGAAGTGTATAAATGTTGTCATCCTCAACGCCGCACCAAGCACGTTTCTCAAAATCTACGTGGCTATCCATAAACAATACATTTTGTCCATCCTCTTGGTGAGCAATGGCGTTTCCATATTTTCCCTGTTCCGTTGTGCCGGTAAATGTAGGAGGCAGGTCTGGTTTGAAGTTTGCCCACGTTTTAGCCGCTGCGGCAGGCGATTCAATCCAGGGATTTCGGTCGGCTGCTACCGCCATACCCGGCTCACTCGATGTAGTCAAAGCATACAGGCCATAGGGGTTATGATAGGAGTAGCTGCAACGCTTCCTAAAGTCGTCGGGGCCAGGACCAAAATCCCAGGCATTGATAAGCTCCACGACGACAGGATTCCGTTGGGGATAATCCGCCAGTCTAAACTCTGAGGTCCCGGAATCACCTTTGCAGACAAACGACTTGGGCGTAACCTCGGCGTACTTCACCAGAAGATAGAAGCTGGAGGTAATGGTGGCTTTGCCGCCGCTGCCGTCCGCCGTTAAGCTGTAAGCAGTAAATCGGTCGACGGCATCCCATAGAACCGGAGCACCCCAGGTGGTGTTTCTACCGCCGGCACGAGGAAGCTCATCCTGATAATCGTTGGCATAGATAAGCATGGCCTTGCCGATGCCGGAAAGATTTGTGCCGCAGGTCATCCGAAAGGCAATCTGCCTAACCCTGGCCAGAGCGGGCATCAAGATGCCCATCAACAGCGCTATGATCGCGATCACGACCAATAGCTCAACCAATGTAAAACCTTTCTTTTTCTTCATCTTTATTCTCCTTTTTTACTGTTGAGATTCACGAGCCCGACCGTTTTTAAGCACACTTTAGCTTCCATTTTGATAGATAAATGCCTACAGCCATGTAAACAGACGCTAAATACTGTTTTTGCCCACGAATCTCCTTGATAGTTTACTACTTTCGCCTAAAAACGGTCGGTTTGAATTCACAAAAACAGCTTTTTATCAATAAGTTTGTGCACTTAACTTGCATAGTCTCGATGATATAAACCAACTGGAAATAGAACTTACATTTTGGCAGGTAGGTTTGCGATATGAAAAAAGACACAAATATGATAACGGTTTACATTATGACAAACTTTAGAAACCTACCTCTTTACAAGTCCAATAATAACACTCAGCAATTTTTCTGTCAAATAAATTTCGTGATTTTTTTGAACTTTCTTGAAATTTTTTTTACAATTTGCTTAATATTCTTACTTTTGGCTTGGAATCGCAGATATGGTTGCCAAAGAAACCTTCGAAAATATAAAAAGCCTGTTAAAGAGGCACTACCAGGACCATCTTCTAACATTTTGGGCGGAACTAAATACAGCCCAAAAGCAGAATTTACTGGCACAAATCGAAGAGTTGGATTTCTCGAAGATAGATTATTGGGTGGCCAACTTCGTCCCAAAGTCTATTTCAACTAAGATAGCCACCAACTTTGCTCCTGCTTGGTCCTACAGTTCTCATCCTGCCAATGCCGAGCAAAAACGAAAGTACGATAAAGCCGTCGAATTGGGTAAGCAGTTGATACGGCAAGGCAAGGTTGCCGGCTTGGTTGTCGCGGGCGGACAGGGAACCCGGCTCGGATTCGACGGCCCAAAGGGAGATTTCCCTATCAGTCCGGTGAAGAACAAAACACTATTTCAAATCTTCGCCGAGACAATCGCTGCGGTCTGCAAAAAATATCGAACCGTCTGTCCCTGGTATATTATGAGCAGTTCCTTGAATTATGCCCAGACTGTAGAGATCTTCCGCTCAAATAGCTATTACGGCCTAAGTGAGAAAGATGTGTTTATATTTGAGCAGGGCACACTGCCGAATTTTAGTTTCGATGGCAAAATCCTGTTAGCTGACAAGGCAAGGCTATCCTGCTCGCCTGACGGGCACGGCGGAAGCCTCAAAGCCCTTTGCCGAAGCGGAGGCCTGGAAGATATGAAAAGACGCGGCGTAGAATTCATAAGCTACTGGCAGGTTGACAATCCCTTGGTAAATATCTTCGATCCTCTTTTTATTGGCCTACATGCGCTTGATGGGGCCCAGATGTCCTCAAAAGCGGTGATAAAGGCCCGCCCGAAGGAAAAGGTCGGCAACTTCTGCAAAGTGGGTAACAGGCTGACCGTCATCGAATATAGCGATTGGCCTGACGAAATTACCCAGAGACGAAACGCCGATGGCTCGTTGACCTTTGCGCTCGGCAGTATTGCCATCCACATTATAAATACAAGTTTTGTGGAAAAACTAAATGCCGAGGGCTTCTGTCTGCCCTTGCACAGGGCCGTCAAAAAAATTCCGCACATCAATCAGCAGGGAAAACCTGTAGAACCTGCCGAGCAAAATGGTATAAAGCTCGAAACCTTCGTTTTTGACGCTCTGCCGTTGGCCTCGAAGTCAATAATTTTGCAGACACTGCGAAGCCAGGAATTCGCTCCAACCAAAAATGCTACCGGCTTTGATAGTGTCAAGACCGCCAGAGGAATGATGGTTGCTCGTGCTGCTGACTGGCTCGAATCAGCCGGCGTCACTGTACCCAGAAAACCTAACGGTATTCCAGATTGCCTTCTGGAAATCGCCCCCAGCTTCGCACTTGAAAAAGATGACATCAAAGCAAAGCGAAACCAAATACCCCAAATCAGGCCAAAAGGCAAACTCTACCTGGCCTGAAGGAATCTAATCAGATGCTAATTGCTTTTATAAGGAGATAACCCAAATGAAATTAGACTATGGCAAAAAAGAGCTTTTTACACGCAAAACATGGTGTTGGATAGCTGTGGTTCTGTGTGTCTGCTCAACAATTGCGGCCGAGTGGAAGCCGGCGAAAGGGCCGTTGATGACACGATGGACAAATGAAGTTTCGCCGGATAACGTGCATCCGGAGTACCCTCGGCCCCAGATGGTTCGGCAAGACTGGCTAAATCTCAACGGACTTTGGGAATACGCCATTCGGCACAAGGATGAACCTCAGCCAAAAAACTTTGACGGAAAAATTCTGGTACCCTTTCCGATTGAGTCAGCTTTATCTGGGGTGATGAAGCGCGTGGGTGAAGAAAATCGTCTCTGGTATCGGCGGACATTTGAAATTTCTCCGGCGTGGGCAGGCAAACGAATACTACTACACTTCGGTGCGGTGGATTGGCAAGCCACGGTTTGGGTTAACGGCAAAGAACTCGGCACTCATCGCGGCGGATACGATCCGTTTACCTTTGATATTACCGATGCTCTGAAGGACTCAGGTATGCAAGAAATTGTCATATCGGTTTGGGACCCGACAGATACAGGCTTTCAGCCGCGAGGTAAACAGGTCCGCCAACCAAAGGGCATCTGGTATACTGCAGTAACGGGGATATGGCAAACAGTGTGGCTGGAATCGGTTCCGATAGCCTCTATTGAGAGGCTCGAGATTACACCCGATGTAGATTCTGGTTTGCTGACGCTGATTGTACAGGCTCGCGGTGTCAATATGGAAACTCATTTAGATGATAAGTTCGGCGTCAGGGTGATAGCATTGGATGGCCAGAAGCAAATCACAGAGAGTACCGGCCATCTTGGCTCACCCATCAAACTGAAGATACCGAATCCCAAGCTATGGTCGCCTGACTCGCCTTTCCTATATGACCTACGGATTACCTTGACGCAGGAAGGCAATAACATCGACCAGGTAGGAAGCTACTTCGGTATGCGCAAGATTTCGTTGGGCAAAGATAAGGACGGTGTTACGCGGTTATTCTTGAATAATGAGCTATTGTTTCAATTCGGCCCGCTTGATCAGGGTTGGTGGCCGGACGGACTGTACACCGCGCCGACAGATGAAGCCTTACGCTATGACATCGAAGTCTTGAAGCAACTTGGCTGCAACATGATGCGAAAGCACGTCAAGGTGGAACCCGCGCGTTTCTATTTTTGGTGCGACAAGCTGGGATTGATGGTCTGGCAGGATATGCCCAACGGCGATAGGCATATTCGGGGTAATGAGCCGGACTTAAAACGCAGCGAGGAATCGGCTAAACAATTCGAACTGGAGCTGACCCGTGTTATCGAGGCTTTTCGAAATAATCCTTGTATTGTGATGTGGGTGCCTTTTAATGAAGGTTGGGGACAATATGATACGCCGCGGATAGTTGACCTAATTAAAAAGCTCGATCCAACCAGGCTTGTAAATAATGCCAGCGGCTGGGCAGACCGTGGCGTCGGCGATGTGCACGATATTCACAAGTATCCAGGCCCGGCTGCACCTGCGACCGAAGAGGCGCGAGCAGCGGTGCTGGGCGAGTTCGGCGGCCTGGGTCTGCCAATCAAGGGACATACCTGGCAGGATGAAAAAAACTGGGGCTATCGCACCTACAATACGCGCGAAGAATTAACCGATGCTTATATCGCTCTGATTGATAATCTGCGGCCACTGATTGGTGGTGGCTTATGTGCAGCAGTATATACGCAGACGACCGATGTGGAGATCGAAGTCAATGGCCTTATGACTTATGACCGAGCGATGATCAAGATGGACGCCGATAGAGCCGCCACGGCTAATAGGCGTTTGTATCTGCCGCCGCCGATTGTTAAAACGATTGTTCCCACATCGCAGAAACACGGACAGACCTGGCGATATACCACCGACAAACCAGGTTACAATTTGCGATTTGCAATTTGCGAATGAAAGGCGTTTTTGGGTACGCTGCTTTAGACGAAAAGGCGGTTGCTGCGTTGAGACCAGGCTCAAATTGCTTAGCTGTGCACTGCCGACAAACTCAAGGCGGCCAATACATCGACGTCGGGATAGTCGATGTGGTAGAACAGCCCATCAAATAAGTATAATTGACCTTTATGCCAGTACGACTTTTGGGTAATATATATTCGCTCTCGTCTCGGCGTAGGCTCGCCGAGCCGCAGCCGGATGGGTAAGGCTTAGAGCTTATTGGAGGCGATTTATGGCAGAGAATGTTTTGTATTATGGAGATAACCTTGACATTCTTCGCCGGTATATCAAGGATGAAAGCGTCGATCTAATCTACCTTGACCCTCCTTTCAAAAGCGAGCAGGACTATAACGTTCTGTTTGCCGAGCAGAATGGCAGCCGAGCAGCCGCTCAAATCAGGGCATTCGAGGATACCTGGCGGTGGGACCAGGCCGCCGCCAGAGCATATCAAGAGGTGGTGGAGACTGGGCCGCCGCGGGTTCCGCAAGTGATGCAGGCCTTTCACACATTCTTAGATGGGACTGATATGATGGCCTATTTGGCAATGATGGCCCCACGACTGGTCGAGTTGCAGCGTGTGTTGAAATCGACCGGCTCAATCTACCTACATTGTGACTCCACGGCCAGCCACTACCTAAAAATGTTAATGGATGCTGTATTCGGACCAAAGAATTTTCAAAATGAAATCGTTTGGTGTTATAAGACAGGTGGAGCTACAAAACGAAGATTTGCTAGGAAACACGATACGCTTCTTTTCTACGGGAAAGAAACCGCTAAAACTTTATTCAATACACAAAAAGAAAAATCATACATGATGCATAAATATGGCTTTAAGAAAAGTAACTTCCAAAAAGATGAACAAGGGCAATATTCTTGGGTTATAATGAAAGACTGGTGGGAAATCCCTGCCGTTGGATCAGCCGACCGGCAGCGACTTGGGTATCCCACACAGAAACCGGAATTACTTCTGGAGAGAATAATTACAGCCAGCAGCAAAGAAAAGCAGATTGTGCTTGATCCATTCTGCGGATGTGGAACTACAATTGCTGTCGCACAAAGACTTAACCGACATTGGATTGGCATTGACATTACACATCTTGCTGTTGCGTTGATAAAACACAGATTGAAGGATGCCTTTGGGAACGAAGTCAAATATCGAGTCGTCGGAGAGCCTGTTTCTTTGCCGGATGCCAGGACATTGGCCCAAGAAAATCGCTATCAATTCCAGTGGTGGGCGTTGGGATTGGTAGGTGCACGGCCTGTCGAACAAAAGAAAGGAGCGGATAAAGGGATCGATGGCCGGCTTTATTTTCACGATGAAGCTGATAACACCAAGAGAAAGACCAAGCAGATTGTTATATCTGTGAAGTCGGGAAAAGTGGGCGTCAAGGATGTGCGCGACCTGCGGGGGGTAGCAGAGCGAGAGAAGGCACAGATTGGGGTATTAATTTCCATAGAAAAACCTACAAGTGCGATGAAGAAAGAAGCTGCTGGCGCCGGATTTTATAAATCGCCCTGGGGAAAGCACGCCGCTTTGCAGATTCTGACAATAGAGGAACTACTCAAAGGCAAGCAATTAGATGCTCCTCCAATGGGCCAAGTCAATGTGACATTCAAAAAGGCGCCCAAAGCTAAGGCAAATAAAATTGAAGTGGGAAAGCTTGACTTTCCCGAGGATTGAGCCAAAGGAGATAACCTGATGAATCGGCGAACTTTTATCAAGGGCTGTGCAGCAGGTGCATCCGCGCTTGTTGGCAGCGGATTGTTTGCAAAGTCCGCCTGTGGCGGATTTGCAACTGAAGGAGGAAGACCAAACATTGTATTATTCGTAAGTGACGACCATGGACGCGATGCTGTTGGTTGCTATGGTAACCCGGTTATCCAGACGCCGAATATCGACCGCCTGGCAGATGAAGGTGTCCGCTTCACACACGCCTTTTGCACCACCGCCAGTTGCAGTGCCAGCCGATCGGTGATTTTGACCGGCCTGCATAATCACGCTAACGGCCAATACGGACATGAGCATAGTTATCATCACTTTGTTTCCTTCGAGAATATAAAGTCTTTGCCGGTGTTACTGAGCGAAGCTGGTTACCGCACGGCCAGGATCGGAAAGTACCACGTTGCGCCGCAGAGCGTTTACAAATTCGAGGCTGTGCTGGGCGGTAACAGTCGCAATCCTGTCGAGATGGCCGAAAAATGCCAAAAGTTTATCGCAGCGCCGGAAAGCCGACCGTTTTTCTTATATTTCTGCACAGACGACCCACACCGAAGTAACGGCGAACCCCCGATTAAGTCGGGGGCTGATAAGCCGAACCCTTTTGGCAATCGTGCCGAAGGCTATCCCGGTGTAAAAGAAATCAAATATGACCCGAAGGATGTAATCGTTCCACCGTTTTTGCCGGACATACCGCAATGCCGTGCCGAGCTGGCGCAGCATTATCAAGCGGTGTCCCGTGTTGATCAAGGCGTGGGGCGATTGCTTGATATTCTCAAAGAAACAGGCAAATACGATAGTACGCTGATTATTTATATCTCGGATAATGGGATTGCGTTTCCCGGTGCCAAGACGACGCTGTATGAGCCAGGTATGAATTTGCCGTGTATCGTCCGCAGCCCGTATCAGAAAACGCGGCCGGTAGTATGCAATGCTATGATTAGCTGGGCCGACCTTACTCCTACGATTCTTGATTTTGCCGATGCGCTGTCTGAGCAGGCTAATTTCCACGGCCGGTCGTTCAAATCGGTACTTGAGCAAGAACATCCCAGCGGCTGGGATGAAATTTATGCTTCACATACATTTCACGAGATAACTATGTACTATCCGATGCGTGTCGTTCGGCAGCGCAAGTTTAAGTTGATTTGGAATATCGCGCACGGGCTGGATTATCCATTTGCCAGCGACTTGTGGGGTTCTTCGACCTGGCAGGCTACGCTGCGACGTGGCGACAAATATTACGGCAAAAGAGCTGTCCAGGCCTATCTGCATCGTCCGGAATTCGAGCTATATGATTTGGAAAACGACCCCCACGAGGTAACAAACTTAGCTGACAATCCCAGGTACGAGAAGGTTCTTTCAGAGCTGAAAGAAAAACTAAGGGCATTTCAGAAGCGAACAAACGACCCGTGGATAATCAAGTGGCAGCACGAGTGACTGGTCCTACCGTTCTGGTTGGTGGGTTTGGGTTAAAAGTATAGTGCCGTGTGAATCAATCTGCGCGGCTGGCATTCGTTTCGGGCAGCCCAGGAGAGAATGAAAGCAACCGGCAGCTCACGCAGTGTTGTTTCCAACCAGCTTCGACAGAGGCTGTTTATGCAAAACTGGGGCATTCTGCCCCTGACGAAAATTGTCTTGAACCAAAAGGTTTGACAAACCCAAGGTCGTTTGGTAATCTTATTTAATATAGGGATTTCCGGCTTATGAGTTAAGGAGGACAATATGGGTACGCAGTTGATGATAGGTTTCGATGAGGTTGACGCATTAGAACGAGATTTTGGTGCGTTACTGAGAACGATTCCTAATAAAGAAACGTCCTATGCGACGCACGGGTTGCATTATTATCCTGCAAAATTCATCCCACAGTTCCCGGGCTTTTTCATAGACCGGTTCTCCGAGAAGAAAGATCTTGTTGTGGACCCGATGTGTGGTGCAGGAACCACTCTGATAGAGTCTGCGCTGAAGGGCAGAAGGTTTTTCGGGAGCGATATTGATCCTATTGCGGCCTTGATTTCAAGAGTTGCAACCACACCCTTTGCCGGCTATGGCACAAAAGGTGAGTTCGAACAGAAAGTGAAAAAGCTTCTTCTGAGGGTTTGGAAAGAGTCTCAGGAGCAGAATTTAGATGGGATTGCGCTGCCGGGTGAAAAGGACTTTCCAAATACATTGCTCTGGTTCAGAGAAGATGTACTCAAGGAACTCCTGTTAATTAAGCAGATCATCTTGAAGGAAGAGAGCGCCGCTTTCAGGGACTTTGCCTGCTTATCGCTCTCTGCGGTGGTCCGCGAAGTTTCCAACGCAGACCCCAGGGACATATTTCCTCAGAGAGATCCTAATAACCCTGTTCGGGAGCGAAAGGATACTTTTAAGGAGTTTGAACGCTCAGTATGGGACAAATACGAGAAAGTAGTTTCCTTCTCCCACAGAGTCGAAGGCCGCCAGTTGGGTCAGGTAAAGCGGGCTGATGCAAGACGCATCCCACTTAAAGACGATGTTTCCCATCTTGTTATTACATCGCCCCCGTACGCCTATGCAGTGGATTATGCCAGGGTACAGCAACTTAGCACATTACTGCTCTACATGGGAAACGAGGAATTCAGGCAATACAGGCGCAAATATGTGGGAACGGATAGGATTGCTTCTATGGTTAACGCAGATTCGTTTGCTGGCATTGAATTTGCGAAACACGATTTAAAAAAAGTTTTGAATGTAGATAGGAAGTGTGGATTGGTGCTTTACCAGTACTTCAAAGATATGCTTGCCATTACCAAGGAGTGCTATCGGATATTAAAACCCAACGGATATCTGATATATGTCGTGGGCAACTCGACAGTCAGAAAGACCACCTTGCAGACTAACGAGGTTTTTGATAGGTTGTGTCAGTCTGTGGGTTTTAGCGTGGAAAGAACTTTTGAGAGGCCATACTACGTTTATAGAATGAGCAGGAAAAGAAACGTCCACTCTAATACAGTAAAAAGCGATTTCTTCATAATCGCGAGGAAGGTAGGATAAGATGCCTCTCCGCATCCAGCCTGGTGACTGGGATAAATTTATCGAAAGATATCGGCGGGACTTATCCCAGTGGTACTTGGTACCAAAAGCCAAGACGTATGATGAGGAGTCTGTGAAACTCTTGATCAGAGGCCTTGGCCTGTTGTACAAATGGTTTTGCGAACCCGAAGCCTTATCTACACAAGACAAAGAGTTTCTAAAGAATTATTTAAAAGACAGCCAACCACGGTTATTTCCAGATGAACTTCTCACCGTGAAGTGGGGAAATACTGCTCAAGTCTTATTTGCTGCCAAGTTGTTTGAAGAAGGAATTGTCTCAAGGGAGCAACAAAATGCACATCTCAAAAAGCAATTTGATAATGTGATTAACGCAGTTACAGAGAGCGCAAGCTACTGCGACATAGAGAGACGTTTCGGGCGCAGGCTTTTGATAGAATGGTTCTCTGCGAACGCGAGAAATATCATAAACATTTACCAGAGGTTGGGCCTTGCGTGGATCGAGAAAGATCATCTTGTTTCAATCACTTTGGCAGGCAAGCGCCTTATTGAGCCTGGCACGGATTACAAGCCACTATTCGAGCATCAACTGCGAAAACTACAGTTCTATAACCCTTCGTTTGAAGGCGCGAGGAGCAGGTACGGACATATAAGGGTCTTCCCATTCCATTTCTGCTTGCAGGTCATCCTTGCTGTGGAGCCGCATAAAATAACGCTTGAAGAATTCGCACTATTTGTGACAAAAGCACGCACTATGGAGGACGCTGGCAGATGTGTGGCTTGGATAAGGGAGTTTCGCAATCTTAACGACCAAGAGCGGCAAGAACTGCTGCGAAGCCTAAAAAAACGCCAGAGGAGACGCGCGAGACCATTGCTAGTCGAGAGCCTTGAGACCGCCAGAAAAAACATCAACCTCCTCACGCTCAGCGGCCCTTGGACCAGATGCAAGATTGGCGACTCAGATGGGATTGTACTCACTGATGAGGATAAGGCACAAAACATTTTGGCTGAGGACAAGAACCTGCAGTTCATAGATTTCGATTCTAAAGAATCATGGTTCTGTTACTTTGGAGACGTTTCCAAGAAGTATGATGTCGAGGCAGCAATAAAGTATTATACAAGAATGGGTAAGCCCAAAGAGGCGAGGAAGCTGGCTCACCAAGCGCCCGACAAAAACAGGGCACAGAAAGTTCTCAAGGAGGGACTTAAGGAAAAAGACATTGAGGATTTCCTGAGGGACAGACTTGGTCTTGTAGAATCAGGGCTTCGCTTATACAAAATAGGTCGCAGAGCGGGCCAGCAGTTCGAGACTCCCGATGGCGGCATAATAGACTTGCTGACCGTGACCGAGGATGGTTCCTTCGTAGTCATTGAGTTCAAACGGGACAGAACATCTGACGAGGCCGTGGGGCAAGTTCTACGCTACATGGGCTGGGTTAAGAAACATTTATCACCGGCAAAAACAGTAAGAGGATATATCGTAGCGTCGGATTTTGACAAATTCATACAGTACTCCCTCATGGGGATGCAACACCCCCAGATTCCAAACCGACACGGCAAAGACCTCATTCATCTTTACATACATGGGTTCGATGCAACGCGAATGGGTACAGTGACTCTGAATACAGTTGACGGATAGAGGGTACACCTGAGTATGTAGAACCAGATTGATTGTTTGAGATACAGGGGAAGCGCAAATGACAATGTTGCTTGGGTACGATGTAGGAAGCTCGTCAATAAAGGCAACTTTGCTGGATGCCCAAACAGGTAAAGTCTTAGCCACAGCGACTTCGCCTGAAAAAGAGCTTCAGATTATCGCAAAAAAGCCGGGCTGGGCCGAGCAGCATCCAAGCGTCTGGTGGGAACACGTGAAAAAGGCAACCCAGAAGGTTGCCTTGCAAATACGAAATACGAAATACGAAATACGAAACATCGAGGCAATCGGAATTTCTTATCAGATGCACGGACTGGTTGTCGTAGATAAGAATAAAGAAGTCTTAATGCCTTCAATAATCTGGTGCGACAGCAGAGCCGTAGAGATCGGCCAAAAAGCGGCGGCAGAAATCAGCGAACAAAAGTGCCTCAAGAATTTACTCAATTTGCCCGGCAATTTTACAGCCTCGAAATTAAAGTGGGTTATGGAAAACGAGCCGGATATTTTCTCCAAGATTTATAAGATGATGCTGCCCGGTGATTACATTGCGATGAAGATGACCGGCAAGATACAGACGACCCCTTCGGGTTTATCTGAAGGGATAATGTGGGATTTTAAAAAGCAGGCTCTTGCTAAATTGGTGCTGGATTATTACGGAATCGCCGAAGATTTGGTCGCGGATGTTGTGCCGACCTTCTCCGTGCAGGGTGAATTGACCAAGAAAGCAGCTGATGAGTTAGGCCTAAAAGCCGGCACAAAAATTTCCTACAGGGCAGGTGACCAACCCAATAACGCACTATCTCTTAACGTCTTAAACCCCGGCGAAATAGCAGCTACCGCGGGGACATCCGGAGTTGTTTATGGAATCACCGACAAAAGCAATTACGACAGCAAATCAAGAGTCAACACGTTTGTCCACGTCAATCACACGTCGAAAGCGCCCAGATATGGGGTATTATTGTGCCTGAACGGGACGGGTATTCTCAATAGCTGGCTAAAACACAACGCTACTGATGGATTGGACTATGACGAGATGAATAAATTAGCCGGCAGTGTTGAGGTAGGCTCTGAGGGACTTTCCATTCTGCCATACGGAAACGGAGCTGAAAGAACGCTGGAAAATAGAAACCTCGGCGCATCTATCCACGGTTTGAATTTCAACATTCATACGAGGGCGCATCTGCTGCGGGCGGCACAGGAGGGAATTGTCTTTGCGCTAAATTACGGGCTTGGCATAATGCGCAAGGCTGGCGTAGAGGTAAAAACCGTTCGTGCAGGCAATGCAAATATGTTTCTTAGCCCGCTGTTTGGCCAGGCCTTTGCGACGGTTACCGGTGCGACCGTGGAATTATATAACACTGATGGCTCACAAGGTGCCGCGCGAGGAGCGGGAATCGGGGCAGGCATTTATAAAGGACCAGAGGATGCGTTTGTTGGCTTGGAGCCGGTTAAGACAATCGAGCCTAATGAGAAATTGGCACAAGCATATCAAGAAGCGTATGAAAGATGGGAAAATATTTTGAAACAGCAATTATCAATCGTTAATTGAATATCGAATATTGAACAAAGAATGTCGAATGTTGAAGTTTCGTAATTGATTAAAAAGGAGCAGCTAAAATGGCAAAGAAGATAGAGAAATCATTACATAGTATATGCAGGTGGACGTTTAATCCCGGCAAAGGCGGCTTCGTGCCTGCGGATATGAGGCCGGAATGGGCCTCTGGCAAATTCAGCACCGTGGATATGATTAAGCTGGTAAAAAAGAAAATTGCCCCGCGACTGCCCGACAATGTTGAGCTGGGAATAGAGATGCACTATGACACGGAAGTTAATGAAAAAACAGCACCGGAGGTAGCAGACGCGCTGGTCGATTCTGGATTATATCTGGCGATAATAACGCCCGGCGCACACAGCCACTATGCTTACGGAGGAATAGCATCCTTAGACCCGCAGGAAAGAAAAGGTGCAGAAGACTTTGGCAAGAAAGCCGTTGATTTGGCGTATGGGCCTCTCAAGAAAGCATGGCACCCAGACGCGGCAAAAGCACCATCGTTCATAATCTGGAACGGCTCGTTTGGTTATGATATCGCCACTATTGGCATAAAACAGATGTACCAGAATCTCAAGGAAAGCGTAGCCGGATTGTGCAAATATGAGCAAAAAAAAGGCGGCAATCTCTTTATAGGTTTTGAGCCCAAGCCGAACGAAGGCCATCCAGCTATGCTGATTCCAACAGTTGCAAGTGCACTATTATTCTGGCGAAGAATCGAGGAGGAGTTTGGCGTTTCCAGAGATAAAAAAGGCGTAAATAAAGAGTTTGGCCATTCTGAAATGATAGGTTTGGACCATGTATATGACACGGTCGAAGAGCTGGATAACGATGCGATGGTTCACATGCACCTTAACAGCCAAGGATATAACGATGGCATTATTCTCGGCGGGCCGGGCAAATATGACATCGACCACGGAGCCAGAGTCAACGGAATGAATATTGCCATCGCGGGTCTTATCCAGCAGGCAGGCTACGCCCGCTGGAAAGGCCACGACATGCAAACCCGCGCTTACGATAATGCACAGCAGGGTATCGACAGGGTGGTAAGAAGCGTTCTTAGCTGGGAGGCTTGTGAAAAAGCAGCAAAGGAATTGGATACAACGAAATTGATGAATACTCTGGCCAGACGCGAAACCGCTAAAGCCGAAGATATGATGCGAGCTGCGGTTGTTACTGCCCAGAGTTACTTTGACGAAATGTATAAGTAAGAGAATTGTAAAGTGCTTAAAATAAACTAAAGTGAGCTAAAGTTATAATTTTAGGCACCTTAGGCAATCCAAACTTTAGCTCACTTATATTGTTTCAGATTTCGGATACAGGATTTAAAGGCGATTGCGCAATTGTTCCAAGCGTTCCATAATCTCCAAAGATTCCTTAACCTGACATAATAGCTTCAATTGTTCAAAGATATAATCCCAGTTCAAGCGATTCTGCTGTCTTACTATGACAGTTTCAACATCCGCCCAGTCTCTGGACCTATCCGCAAAGGATTTGAGAACTATTAGGTCTTCAGCCGAACAAGTCGGCAGTGTCAGCCCCGGCAGGAACTCATGCCGGCTTGCCCTTAATACTACCTGCTCTTCAAAAGCAATCCCCCCCAGCGCCGCATCTATCGGAATCCCATCATCAGATACAAGCAGCAATACGCGATTGTTCAAGGCAAACCTACGTGCATCTGGTATCCGTCCGTTGTACAACTTTAGCAGCTCATCTATATAATGAGCCTCCTGGCCAAAGCCTGTCAAAATCGTAATGTCAATATCGTTGGTCAGCCGTGGTTGTCCCCAGCGCTGAAGTGCAATCCCTCCGATAAAACAATATCGCCATTTTCGCTCGGCCAATAGAGCGTCAAGTTCTGCCGCTGTTAGAAATAGAGCCTTCATAAATGCAACCGAGCAAAGAGTCGCTGTTGTTCCACAAGCCCCGATGTAGCAGCCGGTGGATAATGACGTAGTGCAGATTCAAAAGCATCTGATAATTGTTCTATAGCAGCGGCGGTATCACTATTACGAATGGCCTCGACTCGCAACCTTTCAAGCACAGGCCCCACTGTTTGCCATCTATCCAGCCATCGTCGAATGGATTTTTTTTCTGCCTCATTCATAAACTACATTATACAGAAAGCTGTTTTCTTTTGTAATAGAAAACCGAACTTATCTCGAGAAATTAGTAGACCGATACTTTGTGGAACCACTTCGCCACGAAAGGCGAGAGTTTGTAAAGCTGGTTAACAACTTGGAGGATTTTTCGATTTTTTAAGCAACTTACACTTCAACGAAGAAAAACATGCATACAATCTCATTTCATCGAAACTCTCCTTGCTGAGCGAACTTTTTTCAGGAATGGGCCTAATATCGGGTCCTTCATAGCTTCAGCCATTTGAATCTTGTGTGCCTCTTCATCCGATATTCCAGAAAACTCTTTGGCTATTTGCTTCTGGATATCCCACTTCATCTTAACACAATCAAATTTTTTATTCTTCTTCACTTTCAACCACCTCTTTCGGCGAATAGATACGAATCTCCTTGTAACCATTCAATAAATTCACAGCCTGGTATCCAGCAATTTTTTCATAATGAACAATATGCTTAAAATTCCAGCTAACAACAAAATCTACATCTGCCACAGATGCTGATGCAATATGCTCGGCGTCTGATTTGTTCTCAGGCTTGAGGATACCCGCAGCCAGATAGGCCTCACGTAGATAAGTGATTTCCTCGCTAAACTCCAATGTCTCAATTGCATCTTTTGGTAATTCTGCCAGCACTTGCCTAACGCTTTCAGGTGCTCTTCGAAGTTCGGCTATTGTAATTGTCGAGACAACAAGCGTATATTTGCCTTCTTTTATCGCAGAAAAGAATAGCTTACTTTCATCTGCGAATTCGTCATCAAAGCAACCACCGAAAACCGAAGTATCAGCATAGACCCGAAACCGTTTCATGTCATCAGCCAAACATGATAGATTAAACCGAAAACAGCACTTTACCTTATCTAAAATAATACCGTAAAGTGATTTCTAAAGCAATCCAAAATTAAAAAGTTCTTTGTGTCTTTACAAATAAAAGATCTGCAATTATTATCGGTAATAGATCAGTCCGTTTCAGATGAGCAAAAAGCCGTAAGATATAGGATAGAAAATTTATGAGTGAGATCACATATACTCGTCGCAGCTTTCTCAAAGCAATGGGTCTTGGTGCAGCAGCACTGACTCTGCCAGGATGCGCCAATGCCACGGGACTGTTTGCCAACAAGGTGCCCAAAAGTAAGCCAAATATTGTTCTGATTATGGCTGATGATATGGGCTTTTCCGATATCGGCTGTTTCGGTGGAGAAATACACACGCCTAATCTTGACCGGCTGGCAGCCGGTGGTCTTCGATTTGCACAGTTCTACAATGCGGCTCGATGCTGTCCGACGCGAGCATCACTTTTAACCGGCTTGTATCCGCACCAAACAGGGGTCGGCCACATGATAGGTGACCAAGGCCATCCGTCTTATCAGGGCTACTTGAACGACCGCTGTGTTACCATCGCAGAAGCTCTCAAAACGGCTGGTTACAAAACGCTTATGTCGGGCAAATGGCACGTTGGAGAAGAGAGGCCTCACTGGCCGGCGGACCGCGGATTCGATAAGTACTATGGCTTAATTAGCGGCGGAGCGAATTATTTTGATATTACAAAGGACAAGGCAGCGACAGTAATGCGCACGATGGCAATCGATGATAAGCCATATACGCCGCCCAAAGAGAATTTCTATATCACAGACGCCTTTACGGATAATGCTGTGAAGCTCATCGATGAGTATGGCCGAGGCAAAGAACCATTTTTCCTCTACTTGGCATATACTGCACCGCACTGGCCGTTACACGCCTGGCCTGAAGATATCGCAAAGTATAAAGGAAAATACCTAAAAGGTTGGGACACACTGCGCCAAGAACGCTACCAGCGGATGATAGAAATGGGGCTTATCAGCAAAAAGTGGAAGATGTCACCGCGCGACACGGAAACGTGGCCCTGGGACGACGAGAAGAATAAAGAGCTTATGGATGGGAAGATGGCTGTGTACGCTGCGCAAATCGACCGAATGGACCAGGGCATTGGCAAAGTGCTCGAGAAAATCAAAGAAATCAAGGCAGAAGAAAATACCCTAATAATGTTTCTATCCGACAACGGTGGCTGTGCCGAGGGAGGCCCAATAGGTTTTGACAACCGCAAAAATGGGTTGCCGCCCGGCGGCGTCGATTCCTTTATGAGCTATGGGCTTTCCTGGGCAAACGCCAGCAACACGCCATTTAGGCGGTACAAACACTGGGTGCACGAAGGTGGCATCGCCACACCTTTGATCGCCTACTGGCCAGCAGTAATTAAGAACGGCGGTTCTATCACGCACCAGGTCGGCCATATCATAGATATTATGGCAACGTGTCTTGACGTTGCCCAGGTCAAATATCCAAAAACATACAAGGACAAGGAGCTTATTCCTCTGGAAGGAAAAAGTCTGCTCCCAATATTCAAGGGTAAAAAACGCCGCGGACATGAAACCATTTACTGGGAGCATGAAGGCAACCAGGCCATCCGGCAGGGCAAATGGAAGCTGGTCGCCGCACACGAAGGCCCGTGGGAGCTTTATGATTTGCAGGCAGACCGTACAGAGCTGAACAACCTCACTGACCAGTACCCACAAAAGACCGAGCAGTTAAAGGCTATGTATCAAAGCTGGGCAGAACGCTGTAGGGTCTTGCCCTGGCCCGTGAAAATTGAAAACCGATCATGAGGCGCGGAAAATACTTAGCGACCGCTTTGGGAGTTGTACTGGCAGCAACCGCTGTATCTGCATCAGATTGCGTGGGGTCTACACGCACTGAAGGTCCTGCTTCCCAGGTCTTACCAGACATTATCTATACCGTGCGAGCATACGCAGGTGCAGGCTACCACGATTTCCAGATCAGCAGCATGAAAGACTTGGGACTCGAATACGTGCAAGGGCTCGTGGACTTTATCTGGGATCACATTGAGCGAGGAGATGACGTCTGGAAGTGGATTGCCACTGACGCACAGATGGACCAGTTGGCCCGAGCCGGGCTCAAGGTAATCGCCTTCATCATCTGCCCGAAAAGCCCCGGACTTCCCTGGGACGAGACGATTACTCGCGATACGCCCCGGTTCGTTGCGGAATACGGGGAGTTCGCCTACGAAGTGGTGAACCGCTATCACGACCATCCGGCTTGGTCAGGGCTGGTGGCTGTTTGCGGCGGCTCGTCCGACGTGTTTGGCGAGCACCCCTTCCACGCTCCGGAGGTCCAGGTGCCGCTGCTCAACGCTGCCTACGACGGCATTAAACGAGCCGACCCCAGTACCATCGTTATCTCCTTCAACCTGTCCACCAGCATCTCGACTGCGCAGCAGTGGCAAGACTGGTTCGAGCGTGCCTTTGCCGTTGCGCCCAAGTTTGATTGGTTCGGCCTGCACACCTACCACATGCCGGTGACGTGCCTCGACGCCCCCGGGGCTTATGCTGGCGTGATCGGACTGCTTAACGTCCGCAAGTTCCTCGACCAGCATGGCTACGCGGACAAGCCCCTTTGGCTCAACGAGGGCGGACTCCAATGCGGCCAGGACCTGGGAGGCCTGCTGGAACAGACCCACGCCGAGCAGGTCGTCCAGGCCTTCATCGTGGCCCGTACTCTGCCGGTCAATCTCAAAGGCTGGGTCTACTTCGAGTATTTCAGCAAAACTCACCTATTCGAGGAGGGAGCCGACTATGGGTTGATGACCTCACTTGACCAGCATAAGCCGCCGAAGCCCAGGCAGGCCTGGCAGGCCCTGCAAACCCTTATCAAGACGGCGAACTTCTTCGATTACAAGTTCAACGGCAAGGTCTCTGGGCAGTACAACCAGACAAGCCCGCCTTTCGTCTACCGCTTTATCCATCGGGAGAGGCCGACCTCGAAGCTCTGGGTAGTTTTTTCGCCATGGGGAATATCCAAGCAAAAGCCGATCGATCAGGACGTCACCATCAATATCGCTCCGGCTGCCCAGGCTCGGCTAATCACGATGCTAGGCAAACAGACTATCCTCACAGCAGACATGGCCGGTAATGTGACAGTGACTTCTACAAGTTCACCGACCTACGTGAAAGTGGCCGATTCAACGATTGGCGAAAACGTTGGAAAAACCGTGTCTGCTCTTTATTGATAACTTGCGGCTCCTGCTCATTTCGCTGGTCATCATGGTACACCTGTCCGTTACGTATGAAGGTGTTGGTGGGTGGTATTACAAGGAGGGCCAGCCGGATACGATTTCATTTGTCCTGCTCACATGGGATAACCTGGCGAGCCAGGCGTTCTTTATGGCGTTTTTCTTGATGATTGCGGGCTAAATAATCAGCATCGCATCGCCGTAGGAGTAGAAACGGTATTTCTGTTCGATGGCATGTTTATAAGCAGCGAGGATGTTTTCTAAGTCAGCAAAGGCCACAACCAGCGCAAGCAGCGTAGACTTAGGCAGATGAAAATTCGTTATCATCGCGTCGGTAATCTTGAAGTTGTAGCCGGGTGTTATGAACAAATTCGTTGTGCCGCTGGCAGCCTTAACTTGCGAATTGCAGGCGATTGTCTCAAGAACACGTGTTGAGGTTGTGCCTACAGCAATTATTCGTCCACCTTTGTCCTTTGTTGAGTTTATTTTTCGGGCGTTTACCTGGTCAATGCTGAATGGTTCAGGATGGATTTTGTGATCTTCGAGAATATCTTTAGTTATCGGCTTGAATGTGCCTGCTCCTACATGCAGTGTTAGATATGCAAAGCAGATGCCCTTTTGTTTTAGTTGTTCAATTAGCTGGTCTGTAAAATGCAGCCCTGCTGTTGGAGCCGCGACGGCACCGGTATGCCTCGCATAAACCGTTTGATACCGCAGTTTATCTACCGCTGCTGCCGCCAGGTCATCATCTCGTTTGATATATGGCGGCAGAGGTGGAAAGCCTATCTCGTTTAGAATTGTTTCGGCATCTGCACTTGTCTCTATCTTCAGAATACATGTGCCGTCGGCCTTTTTTTCGAGCAGTTCTGCTCTGCAAAAATCGGCCTTTTCTCTATTTTTTAGATAGATATGCTCGCCAGTTTTTAATTTACGCGCAGCCCTCAACAATACCTGCCAGACTCCTTTGGCACTTTCAGCCAGAAACAATCCTTCGAGTTTGCCCCCGCTCTTGTCTTCGCAAGAAGACGCGGGGGGTCGAGCAAAAAAGCGAGCTGGCAAAACCTTTGTATCGTTAAGTACAAGGCAATCGCCAGGCGATAAAAAATCGCCGAGTTTGTTAAATCGGCTATCGATAAGCTCGGAGTTTTTTCGATTGACAACCAGCAGTCGCGAGTCGCTCCGAACAAGCGAGGGCTGCTGGGCAATCAGCTCCGGCGGCAGGTCGTAATTTAATAATTCTGTCTTCATAATCAAACATTATCAGACGATTAGCAAAATGGCAAAAAAATTTTAGCCCCGTAATAAGCCAGTCTGAGAACTGCGGTTGTATTACAGAATTTCCTGCAAAAGTAGCTCCGCGCAGAGGACGATACAAACAGGAGTGATTAGTTAATTAGTTGATTAGTTAATTGGTTAATTCACTAATTCGCTAATTAACTAATTCACTTTTAGCTAAAGGTTGGAACAATGGCTTTGGCAGAATATTTTGAACAGACGGCAACTTTAATCGCCGTGTTAGGCAGAGACGAGCTTAAGAGACGAATCAAAAACTTTAGAGGCCGATTTAAGCTGGATTTTACCGACGATTACCTCAACAACCTTAGTGTTGACAGATTAAGACATATCCTCTTGGCCGCTTTAATAAACGCCAGGTCACACCACTAAAAAGCTTCTTTTAGCTCGTAAAATGGGAGGACAAGTCTTCCCCAGAAAAAGCCATTAGCGAGATAAATAATAGAATTCGCACAAAAAGATTTGGGCTCCACAAACGGATAAAGGTTTCGTGCTGGTCACCAAAGGAACCAACGCAGAAGTTCCAAGAACCAACGCAGGAGTTCCAACACCTTTTTGATTACTGTATAGACCTTGCCTAACTTTGCACAAAGTTTGGACCATAAACCAGGTGAGTTTGATTGATCCAGTTGAGTGGAACTATCGTCATGATCGCTCTTCTTAACGCTTGTTTCCACCTTCACTCCATTCTGATCGACGGTCGTTGTCGTAACAATACGCTCAGATAACCCCGCAATAGTACTCTTGGTTCTTTTCTCAGTGCTTTGTTTTCTGGACTTCCACGTTTTTGTTTTTCGATGTTTGCTTTCCCTAGTCATGTAATTTTACTCCTTCAATTCGTAGCAATTCCGTCTTCTACAATTTTTGAAGGAGTTGGTCGCTGCTGCTAAGCGTAAGATTTGACGCACAGATACGAACAAGCTTAATGCCCTGGGCGTCTGATTCGTGTATTGCGAGTCGGCGCCCATCGGCATTTATATGGAGCGTTTTTCTCTATATCATCCGATTTAGTGCCGGCATCAATATCGCAATGATGGCAATTACCACCAACAGCTCTATTAGCGTAAAACCTCTTGGTTTACTCATAATGATAAACACACAAGACATTATGCCTATCAATAAGTTGGCGTATAGCCTAATCGGCCCCATGTAGCCTTCTGCATCTTTTGCAAATCATCCAGGCCCTCGTTAGTAGTAGGTGCATAATGATGCGGCGGGTTTGCCATCTTGCCGACCCTTATCGTCTCTGCTCCTCTATACTTCCAGTAATCGCTGTGGCCATCAGCGAAAGAGACGTTCGTGCCGTCACCATGTCGGACAAACGGTGGGTCCCACCATTGGGGTTTAACATAATGAATAGCGTAACTATCCGGAGTTATCCGGCCTTCGTCAAGAAAAACGAGTCTGTGTGCCGGAGCAGGGACAGTAATCTCTGTTCTCCTCTTAACCATCAACACCGTGCTGCCCACTCTCACCCCCTTGTTACCAATATAAGTTCCAGTTGCATCGAAACAACCGTTCATACCATAAGCTGTGGAGTATGTCCGCATCTCCCCACGAATACCGGTCGGGCAACGGTAAAGCTTTTCGTTTTTGCAGTATGTAAATAGCGCTCCGAGTCGGATAGCTTGTATTTGTATGTCTCGCGGTCGTTGTTCCCCCAGCATGTAACCAGTGGCGCAATCGTTGCCCACCCAATAGCGCTCGCCCATGTGAGGACCAGATGCGGGCACAGGGGCAGCGGGGGCGGCGTTGGGAGCCCAATAGGCTTCGCCGTTAACAATCCTGTCATCGTTATCATCTGCATACATAATCCAGCAAAAAGTCAGTGCCTTCAGATAGTTAAGGCAGACCGCCCGCTTGCCCTGCTCCCTGGCTCTATGCAGTGCAGGTATCAACATCGACATCAATATTGCAATGATGGCAATTACCACCAACAGCTCTATCAGCGTGAATGCTTTTCGTTTGCGCATGACAGCTTCTTCTTTGTTCATAGTTCATTGTTCATAGTTCATCGATCAACAACGAACAATGAACTACGAGCTACGAACTATGAACAATGAAATTCAGTCAATCTCTCGGTATATAGCGTGGCGAATAGCCCAATCTGCCCCAGATGGCCTTTTGCATCTTATACAAATCCTGGAAGTCGTCCTCGCTTTGAGGCACCATCTGGTGCAAATCGCTTGCAGTCCGGCCGGGAATAGCGGCGAGCTTGCCGATCTCTATCGTTTTCTCGCCTTTGTACTTCCAATAATCAGCGTGTCCGTCCGCGAAAGAGACGTTCGTGCCTTCACCGTGCCGGACAAAGGGCGGATCCCACCACCTCTCATTAACATAATGACAAGCATAACTGTCGGGCGTTATCCGGCCTTCATCGAGAAAAACTACTCTGTTGGCTGGTCCCGGCACGCGAATCTCCGTCCTCTTTTTAACCCACAATACGGTCGGGCCTACTCTGGCGCCCACGTCACCGCTGTAAGTGCCGGTCCTGCGAAGACCGTTTATCGAATCCACTATCGTGTACGTCCGCATCTCTCCACGAACGCCGGTCGGGCATCGGTAGAGCCTTTCATTCTTGCAATACGGAAATAATGCGCCAGCTCTAATAGCATTTAGTTGGGTGTGTAAGGGTAAATTGATGCCGGCCCAAAAATCTCCGATATCGTCGCCTGTCCACCAACGCTCACCCGTATGTATGCCGCTGGTGGGCACAGGTGCCAGCCCATCTCCGCCGCCGTAGGCCTCACCATTAACGATCTTCTCCTCGTTATCATCTGCATATATGCCCCACGCAAGCTGTAGTTGCTTCAGGTTGTTAAGGCAGGCTGCACGTTTGCCCTGCTCTCGCGCCTTATTGAGTGTCGGCATCAATATTGCCGTCAATATTGCAATGATTGCAATTACGACCAAAAGCTCTATTAACGTAAAACCTCTTCGTTTGTCCATAATAACGCCTTTCTATTCACAACCGCGTTTTATATAGGTTCAGCACTATTCTATCCTCTTTACCTGTTTTGTGCAACTGTCATTCTTAGTAATCTTTATAATGTCTCATCCATGCAGGCCAGTCACTGGGTAAGACATTGCCGGCTTTGGTCCAGGGGCCGTTTATATTGTAACTTCGGTGCCACTTGAGCGTCCACAATTCCTTAAGTCCGATCTTTCTAACGGTCCAATCCGCGAAAAGTCCGTTTACAAACCCGTCGTGTCGGTCAACGCAGACACGGTTCATTTCATCCGTATTAACGGTATCGCTGGGACGCTCCCCTTGTGCTGGAGGATTGTCTCTGTCTCTTGGCCAGGTATCAACCCACCACATACCGGAGAAAACCGGCACATTATTTGCATTTTTAACATGCGGAGTTCTCCAGTGGTCTGAAGCTGGGCTGCGTCCCCACACACTGCTGGTGCCGGGCGGCGGATTTAATGCCCACCCGTTCAGGCCGTAGCTGCCTACGTCATACGTGCCGTCCGGATCGTTAACTATCCAGGCTTCATCTCGATGAAAAGGCAGTCTGCCACCACCGCCTGTATTTCCGCCGCCACGATGTTTTGTAGCACTCGGGCAGAGCCACATCTGCTCGCTTTTGGAGTATGGTCTCATGCACTTTCTCCAGAACCTGCCACTACCCTGACCGCTCCAGGTACCTCCGTACTGACCACTAAAGTAATTGCCGTTGTTATCTTCGCAATACATCGCAAACATAAGGCCCCATTGTTTCAGGTTTGTTAAACAAGCGGTCGTTCTTGCCTGTTTTTTTACCCGATTTAGTGCCGGCATCAATATCGACATCAATAACGCAATAATGGCAATTACTACCAAAAGTTCTATTAACGTAAAAGCTCTTGGTTTGTCCACAACAAACCTCCTTATGCATCCCCTCAACAATAAATATTATAATCTCTGTATTATCTTTGTCCAGCAATTATTTCGACAAAATTATCCGTAACTGGAAGATATGGCTTTGTTATTTTTTTCCCCTTTGCACTGCAGGTTAAATCGGATATACTTGTGCACGAAAAGCCCTCCGGTAGAGGTCTTTGTTTATAAAGGAAACGTCAAGGAGTAATTTCAATGAAAATGCTAAGGTTTTTTCGCCGCAGTGTCCGTTTATTCTTAAGTCTAATTCTTATAAGTGTGGTGGCCGATGCCGCCGACTGGCCGACCTACCGCCACGACAATGCTCGGTCTGGCTGCACGTCTGAGTCTCTTTCCTGTCGGCTGACCTTGCGCTGGGTCTATATACCAATTCATCCTCCTTGCCCAGCCTGGACAGGGCCAGGCGAGCGTCCAAGAGAGGGTTTCATATTGCGCCACCGTGTAATCTTCGACGATGCCTTCCAGGTAGCCGCTGTCGGCGACCTGGTCTATTTCGGCTCATCGGCTGACAACAAGGTTTATGCCCTTGATGCCGGCACGGGCCAGCAGCGCTGGTCCTTTTTTACCGGCGGCCCGGTCCGTCTTGCGCCGGCGGTCTGGAAAAATCGCGTGTTTGTGGGGTCGGATGATGGCTTTGTTTATTGTTTGAGTGCCGATAACGGACAGCTTCTCTGGAAAAAGCGAGGCGGGCCAAATGATGAAAAGCTCCTGGGCAGCGGGAAAATGATTTCACGATGGCCCATCCGAACCGGCGTGCTGTTAGATGAGGATATAGCCTATTTCGGTGCCGGAATCTTCCCGCATGAAAACGTTTATCTCTGCGCTGTCGGAGCTTCCGATGGTGCGCCGGTCTGGCAAAACGATACTATCAGTGAGGAAGATGCCTACCGCAATGAGCTGTCACCCCAGGGATACCTATTGGCCGCCGGGGCTAAGCTTTTTGTGCCGTCCGGCGGGGCTTTGCCGGTCGCCTTCGACCAGACAACCGGACAAGCTATTTTCAAGCCCAAGTACGGCTGGAGAAATGAAGAGGCTGGAGGTGTCATCGGCGGTACGTACGCTGTCCTGGCGGACGACCAAATTTACACCGGCACACAAAACCATTTGCTGGCACTTGACCAGCAAACCGGCAAAACTGGCTTTGCCTGGTTTCCAGGCCGACGCCTCACTGTAAATGGCAATATGGCCTACCTGGCGACAGGAAGTGAAATCCTGGCTATGGATAGATTGAAGTACGCACAGGCCAGCAGACGTCGCAATGCACTGCAGTTCAAGATTAAGACGCTTCGCGCAAACATTGTTAAGGCTCAGAGCGACAAACTCCAGAAACTGCAGCAGGAACTAAAAACGGCAGAATCAGAGCTGAATGAACACCATCGCGGACATATAATGCCGGCAGTGGTGTGGCATGTCCCCAGCGAGTGTGATGCCGAACTGATCGTCAGCGCCGACCTGGTGCTCGCCGGAGGGCAAGATAAGGTCAACGCATACAGCCGAAAGACCGGCGAACCTGTCTGGGACGCCAAGGTTGACGGCAAGGCACGCGGCTTAGCTGTGGCCAACGGACGCCTCTATGTCAGCACCGATACAGGCAAGATTTATTGCTTTGCGCAAGACACATCAAAACGTAAAACCGATGGATTCGACAGGCTCACCACAAGTATAGTGGAGCGAATTAGTCATCCGGTAACTAACCCTTATCCTAAAGACGAGCTGACCGAAATCTACGAAGCTGCCGCCGAAGCTATTGTCACCGAGACCGGTGTCACCAAGGGCTATTGTCTTGTGCTCGGTGCTGAACACGGCCGATTAGCCTACGAATTGGCCCGACGCACAGACCTAACGATTATCGGCGTCGAGGCTGATCCTGACAAAGTCCAGGCGGCGCGCTTGGCTCTTGATGCGGCTGGCCTGTATGGCCAGAGGATCACTATTGACCACGCTGATCCTTCGTCTCTGCCGTATTCGAACTACTTCGCCAACCTGATTGTTTCTGACACTTATCTTTTGACTGGGCAGATTCCCGGCGAGCCAAGCAGCCTTGTCAGGCACCTAAAGCCGTGCGGCGGCACTATCTGTTTGGGTGTGCCGGCGAACACCAGCCATAAGCTATCCTCCGAGCAGTTGCAGAGCTGGTTTGCACGTCTGCAATTAGGCCAGTGCCGCATCAATGAAACAAACGGGCTGTGGGCTATATTGCAGCGTGGCCCTTTGCCCGGCGCCGGAAGCTGGACACATCAGTACGCTGAGCCGGGTAATACCGCTTGCAGTGACGACCTGCTTTTGAGTGGGCCGCTGGGCTTACTGTGGTTCGGCGAGCCCGGCGACGCCCCGATGGTTAACCGGCATGACGCCGCCGCCTCGCCTCTGGCGGTCAATGGGTGCCTATTCATCCAGGGCGAAAACATCGTCATGGCCTACGACTCCTATAATGGCATGCTTCTATGGAAGCGCGAAATCCCGGGCGCCATGCGGACCAGGCTCAAGAAAAGCGAATGCAGCAACCTGGCTGCCTCGGACGACAGCTTCTTTATCGCGGTCGGCCAGAAGTGTCTTCGGCTCGACGCCAAAACAGGATTAACTTGCGCAACTTATAACATGCCTCGAATAGATGAAAGTGCCTCTGGCCAATGGGGATATTTAGCCTACGTCAACGGCATCCTTTATGGTAGCACCTTGACACAGGTGGGCGTCTCTGACTCAGTTTTTGCTGTGGATGTGCAAGACGGAAAAACGCTGTGGACTTATCAAGCCGAGAACATCGCTAACCTCACTATCGCTATTGGAGACGGCTGGATATTCTTCGTTGATAGCGCTCTGACGCCGGAGCAGCGAGAGGCTTTGCTACAGCAAGATAAGTCGCATCTATTGAGTCTTAAAGGCGAGGAGGCAAAAAGTGCAGAAGAAGCGCAAAAAAAGCTGGATGCACGCTTAGCTATTGCGCTTAATGCTCAGACAGGAGGAAAACTCTGGGACAAATCGGTCGATGTCACCGACTGCAGCACAATCGGCATCGGTGGTGGTGAATTGACGGCTATGTACCGCGACGGCATTATCGTTTTGTGCGGTGCCAATGCTAACGGCCATTACTGGAAGCAGTTTCTTGCCGGCGAGTTCTCGCAACGACGGCTTGTGGCGCTGTCAGCTAAGACCGGCGAGCTGCTGTGGGCAAGGGACGCTAACTATCGTCACCGACCCGTCATCATCGGGGATACGGTCATGGCGGAGCCTTGGGCATTTGACCTGAAGACCGGCCAGCAAAAGACGCGTCCTCATCCGGTGACTTTCGAGCAGACACCGTGGCAGTTCTTGCGGCCGGGCCATCACTGCGGAGCGATCTCCGCATGTCCGCAAATGCTTCTGATGCGTTCGGGAAGCACAAGCTATTATGATTTGCGTGATGACAGCGGCATCCGTCATTTTGCAGGGCAGCGGTTAGGTTGCTGGATTAACGCAATTGCTGCCGATGGGCTTGTACTCGCACCTGAAGCCAGCGCAGGTTGTATATGTCTGAATCCCATCGTCTGCAGCCTTGCTCTGGAGCCGCGACCAGACCACCAGCGATGGGGGATCTATAGTGCCGGCGGGTCCAACACGCCGGTTCGACACTTAGCTGTGAACTTAGGTGCCCCCGGCGATAGACGTGATGGAAATGGCCGACTATGGCTTGCATACCCAAGACCAGCCTTGCCAGATGACCGCAAGAAAATGGGCTTTTCGCTCGAGTTGCAGATGGAATTTCTTGAGGGTGGAGGATATTTTCGCCAGAATAGTGAAGATAAACTCGTGGCTGGGACTGACAGCCCGTGGGTGTTTGCCTCCTGTGGGCGGGGGCTGCGGCGGTGTCTGTTGCCGCTATTGGGTGCCCAAGACAAACCCGCTGAATACACGGTCCGGCTCTACTTTGCAGAATTGGAAAACGCGCAAGAAGGCGAGCGCCTCTTTGACGTTAAGTTACAAGGCCAGACTGTACTTGAAGGATTGGATGTCGTGAAGGAGGCCGCAGGTCCGGCCAGAGCAGTAACACGCGAGTTCATGGGTGTTAGCGTTGACCGCGACCTCGATATCGAGCTTATTCCGAGAAATCAGAAGCCCTCGTCAATGAGAGGCGCACCGCTCCTATGTGGCGTGGAAGTGCTGTGCACCAAAGGATTATAGACCACCAAGTTTTTGGTCAGAAAAACGGTGGTAGAGCAAAAATAGTTGGCTGAAAGAAATATCCCCGTTTGCATAAGCACTTCTATTTGCAGCAATTAGCTCTTCTTGATTCGAGTCCTATAATAAAATCTTCTGAAAATTTCGAAAAAAGTGTTTTTATATGTTGACTTTGTGGGAAGAAGTGGTAGTATTTCCCAATAATATTTTGGAAGGTGGAGAAGTATCCATGCTTTTATTAACAGGTGAATATCAGCACGTTATTGACGCCAAGAGCAGGGTCCTCATTTCAAATAAGCTCAGAAGTCAGATTGATGCCGATGAGCACGGCAGCAATTTCTATCTTGTACTTGGGGCAAACGGCATACTTTGTTTGTATCCTGAAAAATATTTCGAGCAGATAGTCCTTTCAGTTGCACCACAGACTTCTGCACCTGATGAGGCAGTAGCCTTCGAGCGGATGAGCTTTGCGTTGGCCAGCAAGGTGGAGCTGGACGCTCAAGGCAGATTGCTTTTGAATGAAAGATTGCGAAAAAGGGCGGGATTGAAAGACCAGGTTACCCTCGTCGGTGTTAGAGACCATATCGAGCTATGGAACAACCAAGACTGGGAGCAATATCTTTCAGACAATATGGCTCAATACCGGAAACAGATGTCGCAGGCACGGCAGTTCGTCTTGCAGAAGCAGAACAGAGAACTTTAGTTTGTGAATGGAGGCAGAATGACTGAAGTGGGTTTGGACTATTGCCAGATTGTCAGCGAAAGCCTCGCTGGTAAAAGAGCAGTTGATGAACAAACCTTTGCCTCGCTGGCTGTTCTTACGGAACGACTGGAGCGGGTAAGAAAACTGGGCAAGGCTTTTTCCAGGGTTGAATTTTCGCCTGATGTTAAGAAACTTAAAAGGCAGGAAAATCCATTGCCTGTTGGCTAACTCGTAGTGCGTCGTGCGTATTGAGTATTGTGTGCTACGCACAACGCACGACGCGATACGCAATACGATAAATGTGAATGCTTCGAAAGTTGTGCATATTCCGGTTCTTGCGGAAACGTTAGCCGAACAGATAAACTTACCGCCGGATGGGGTGATGGTCGATGCGACCATTGGGCAGGGAGGTCATAGTTTACTGTTCGGCAAAATTTTGGGCCCTGGGGGGGTTATCATCGGCCTCGATGTGGATAGTACCGCTATCCGCAGTGCCCAATCCATATTAAAGGGCCTTGTCTGCAAGGTTATTTTAGTTCACTCCAATTTTGCTCAAATCACCGAGCAAATCCGCAAGCAGGGCATAGAACAGGTTGATTTCATACTGGCAGATCTGGGCGTCAGCTCAGCACAGTTAGCCGATGTCGAGGTCGGTCTTAGTTTCCAAACAAATATGCCACTGGATATGAGAATTGACAAAAGATTAAAGACCACTGCTGCCGATATAGTTAATACAGCGGATGAAAAATCCTTAGCTGATTTGATATATAAGTTCGGCCAGGATAGGGCCTCCAGGCGTATAGCACGGTTTATCGTGCAGAAGCGTCGTGCCGAGCCGATAACTACGACCGGCCAATTGGCGGCTATAGTCTGCAAGGCGTTGCAGCGGCCGGGCCAAAAACCAAAACGCAGGATACATCCGGCAACCAGAACTTTTCAGGCGCTGAGAATTGCGGTCAATAACGAGCTGGAGAATTTGAAAAAACTGCTTGCTTCGGCGCCCCAGTTGCTCAAGAAAAATGGTTTCATAGCGGTCATTAGCTTTCACAGCCTCGAAGACAGATTGGTTAAGAGCGATTTTAAGAAAAACCAAAGCCAGGGCATTTACAGAGTTATCACGAAAAAGCCGATTGCACCGACCCGGCAGGAAATCGCAGCAAATCCGCGAGCAAGGAGTGCAAAGCTGAGGATCGCTCAAAAATTAGTTGAATAGTTAATTAGTTAATTGGTTAATTTTAGAAAAAAGAAATGGAGTTTCGTTATGACTTCTGATGCCAAAATTGGATTGCTATTGGGTTTGGTCTTTATATTTATAATTGCATTTATAATAAATGGGCTGCCGAATTTTCGCCATAATACAAACAATAATGAACTGACTACTAATATGACCAACGTTGAGGATAATTCGCCGGGTATTGGCACCAAAGAGCGTAAAGTCCAGCAAGTTCTAAATCAGATGGAGCTGGTTGAGAAACAACCTTCAGATAGAGTTCAAACGCCGTCGGAGGCCGAGCATGAGGTTCGCTCGGTAACGCCACTTCCCCAAAGCACCGAGGTGGTGAAAGAACCGCAAGAGATTACCGATACGCAGCCAGAAACTGCGATGGTTCAGCCTTCATCAGTTAGCACTAAAGAAACTGAGGATAAGAAACCCCAACCTGCCAAAACCACTTGGCCAAAAATCTATGTCGTTAACGAGGGTAACAGCCTGGCTGATATAGCTAAGAAGTTTTATGGCTCTGATGAGGGTAATAAGAGGATAAACATCGACAGAATATTCCAGGCCAATCGAAAGCAGTTGAGATCGCCCGATGAAATTTATGTCGGGCAAAAACTCATTATCCCACCTCCATCAGATTTGGTGCAGGGAGAAAGTAAAACTGATAGTATTTTCTCCGGCACTTTGTTTGAGAAGGTCGAATCTGTCGGTAGGAAGCTTTTGGCAGATGGTCAGGCAGCCAAGCAAGGTCGATGGTACGTTGTCCGCGAAGGCGACAGTTTATGGAAAATTGCCGCTGAGCAGCTTGGAAGCGGCAATCGCTACAAAGAAATAAGCAAGCTGAACCCGGATATTTTAGCTGATGAGGATAATCTTATTGTCGATATGCGTTTGAGGATGCCGGCTCGATAGGAATAGCAGATATAAAAGGCGAAATCTGAAACTATTAAAAGCACGAAGCACGAAATTCGAAGCACGAAACAAATTCAAATTTTCAAAACAAATGTTTTGGTCATTTGGATTTCGGTAATTTAGATTTGTTTCGGATTTCGAAATTCGATATTCGAGTTTATCCATTATGATGTCCCTATTTCGTTTTGTCTTCGCTGTTCTTTGTTTTACGGCTATTTTAGTTTTTGCTGTTTATCTGCGTAGTGCTAACCATCGCATTTTCTACAATCTTTGTACGCACCGAGCAGAGCAGAGCCGATTAAAACAGCAGCTGGGCAACAAGCAATTACAGTTGGAAAGTCTGATAAATCCCGCTGCGATTTCACAACATCTCCAGCCACAGATTGACACAGATTAAAAGGATGCACAACAAAAGCGTTCGCATTATCATTTTCTTTTCGATACTTGTGATGGGGGCGTTTTTAGCACTGGCTGGGCGTTGCTTTTATCTGCAGTATTCCAAGGGCGAGCACTATATTGACGCTTGCATTAAGCAGCAGCAGTCTTTCTATCCACGGAAGCCTCAGCGGGGCGTGATTCTTGACCGTCGTGGCAGGGTTCTTGCCGCAAGTAACAGAATCGCAATTTTATTTGCCGAGCCGCGGCTTATAAAGGACCCCAAAACTACGTCCAACAAACTTGCGGAAGTTTTGGATATGGGCGCACATGAAATCTGCAAACTCATCACAGAAAGTAAAAATCCCGGCTTTGTAAAAATCAAGGCCGATGCCGATGAGAATCAGGCCAGCGCCGCCAGCAAAATCTATGGCGTAGGCGTTCAATATGATTGGCAAAGACATTATCCGATGGGAAGACTCGCCGCACACACGGTTGGTTTTACCAGTCTCGATAATCGGGGTTTAGGTGGCATTGAGTTCCAATACGACACCGAGCTGAGCGGGCAACCAGGACAGAGTATATTCTTTGCTGATGTATATCGTCGACCCATTTGTCAAATTCGAAATTCGAAATTCGAAATTCGAAATTCCGAAGATGGGTGTGGGATTATATTAACTATTGATGCCGCCATTCAGGAGTTTGCACGAGCTGAACTTATCAAGCAACACGAAAGCTATGAGGCTGAATCGGCCATAGCAATTGTGGCTGAGCCAAGCAGCGGGGCAATCCTGGCTCTGGTCTCACTGCCCGATTTTGATCCCTCGCGATTAGCCCCCGCACCTGTGGCGGGGGCTGCCTCGGCCATAGGTGCCGAGGCTAAAAATAATGATTGGGACCCGGACAACTTCCGCAATCGTGCAATAACTGACCAGTTTGAGCCGGGAAGTATCATAAAGCCGATTATAGCGGCAATTGCACTTGATGCCGGTGTCGTGAACAAACACGAAAAGATATTCTGCGAAAACGGAAATTATGTAGGCCGTGGCTTCGGACGAATCGGCGAATATCGCAGAGGTTTTGGCGATTTAACCTTGCGTGAGATTCTAATTGAATCCAGCAATATAGGAATGGCTAAGATCGGGCAAAGGCTCGGCAAAGATAGACTTTATGAAGGCCTGAAATTCTTCGGCTTCGGCAAAAAGACAGGCATCGACCTGCCCGGCGAGGCCGAGGGGCAACTTCGACCAGCCAGCCAGTGGACAGGATATAGCGTGACTCGGATACCTTTTGGCCAGGAAATCTCTGTGACGGCTATTCAGTTGGTTCAAGCCTTCTGCATACTGGCCAACGGCGGTCATTTAGTTCAGCCGTATCTGGTCAAAGCAACGGTGGATACTAAGGGACAGATTGTCAAGCTGCGGCGGCCTCCGCCGGCTATCGGCTATGTCGTCGAGCCGCAAGTTGCCAAATGGATAATTAGCGATGCCTTGACCGGCGTAGTTAATGAGGGCACGGGCAATAGAGCTAAGTTGAAAGATTGGCAGGTGTTCGGCAAAACGGGGACCGCTCAAATAGCTAACACCGCAGGAGGTCCCCTCGGCCTTGCTCAGGGCAGGGGTTATGCTGAAAATGCTTACATCGCCTCGTTTGTAGCGAGCGCACCGGCAGAGAATCCAAGCGTTGTGGTTTTAGTCTCGCTCTATAAGCCAAACGTCAAGCTCGGCAAAGGTTATACCGGCGGAGTAGTAGCCGCTCCGGTGGCTGCTGCGATACTCGAAAAAACCCTTAATTACCTCGAAAAAACTTACCGCTGAGAACGCCGAGATGCTGGCTCGACGATAGGAATTGGGGTTAGTAGAATAAGTGAACTAAAGTTTAGAGTGCCTAAAGTGCCTAAAATATGGATATCAGAATATCAGGAGGGACCCCGCTCCGCGGGAACCCAAATCAGAATGCAGGGTACCATGAGATCAGGGTATCTGGCCCAAAAACCTGATGTCCTGATAACCCCTACCCGGTAACCTGATACCCTGATAGCCTAAATCGTTAGCTCACTTTAGACACTTTATCCGCCGTAGGCGGATTAAGCTCACTTTAGGTACTTTCCTGAGCGGTAAAAAAGCAGCTTGATTATGGACTTTTTCCGATATATCCGGCCTCGATGCAGAACTGGATGATGTCACGGGCTAAAGGCGCAGCGTCACTTGAGCCATGCTGGCCACCTTCAACAACTACCGCGATTGCGATAGATTCGTGGTTAGCCCCCGCACCTGTGGCGGGGGCTGCCTCGGCCACGGGTGCCGAGGCTAATGTGCAGGCGAAGCCGGCAAACCAGGCAACATCCGGCTGTTCCGTTGAGCCGGTCTTGCCATAAACTTTTACGCCCTGTTCGCCCAGCCCGCTATAAGCAAATTCTTTGTAAGCTGTTCCGCCAGGCTCGTTAACCACAGCGCTCATACCGTCATAGATTACATCCAGAGTTTGTGGTGAGATGCCGAGGTTAACCTCCTCCAAATTCGAAATTCGAAATTTGAAATTTGAAATTTCCTTAAACAACTTTGGTTGTTTAAGGACCCCGCCTCTGGCGATAGCGGCCATTGCATTTGCTACCTGTAGTGGCGTGGCTCGTAGATTGCCCTGACCCATGCCAAAAAGTTTTTTTTCGATCTTATTAAGCGGTAGCACTTGCTCAAAATGTGAGATTGTACCCTTCGGCGGAATGCTTGAAATCTGTCCTTGCGCTTGCCTAAGATCTCGTATTGCGTATTGCGTATTGCGTATTGCGTTCGACGCATCACGCTCGGCGCACGACGCAAGACTAAAACAGTGGCCATAGCCGAACTTAAATAGCCATTGCTGCAGGACCAAGGGATCGAGCCGGTCTGCGATGCGGGAAAAATAAATATTGCAACTGCCCTTGACGGCGTTGCGGGCATTGTTTGGCCAGCTATCATCGTGACCTATTTTGTATCTATTGTATATCCAGCAGTTCGGCCAGCCAAATGGTGCCTCTTCGGCGGGACAATTTATAACCTCACCCGGGGTAATCTTGCCGGATTCAAGAGCAGCGATAAGAATCAAGGGCTTGACCACTGAGCCGGGGGGATATTGCTTATTTATTGCTCGATTTATCAACGGCGTATTTCCATCACCAACAAGAGTGCCGTAGTCATACCGGGCACGGTTTAAGTCGAAAACCGGCATCGAAACCAATGCTAAGATATCGCCTGTTGCAGCATCGATGACCACTGCTGCCGTTCCTGGTCCACAATTTGGGTCGTGCGGGAAGCTCGCCAGATAGTTTTCTATTCTTTGCTGAAGCTCGATATCCAGTGTCAGTGTCACGTCTTGGCCGAACTGGGTCTCGGTTCGACTTAGAAGCTTACGGTCTATGTCGTAAACCAGCTCGCCTCGTCTGCCTCGAAGTACCGTCTCACAGGCATATTCAACGCCATCCTCCCGTCCGCAGAGTTCGTCCTCTAAATAGCTTGCTAATTTGTCATTTTGGAAAAGCTCTTTGTCCTCCGACTGTGTGGCTGGGCCGACCCAGCCTATGGTTTGCGCAGCAGCCGAGCCATACGGATAGTGCCTCTGGGCCCGTGGCAGAATCTGGATATCGTTAACATCCATAAATTCCACCTGCGCGGCGAAGACATCATCATCAGTTTTTAGCTCCAACAGCGGCCAGCTTTTGTGCATCTCTGCGATATCCATCCTCGCAGTCAACAAAAGACGTTCATTTGGCTCAGGAACAGCTTGTGCAAAATCCATATCCGGATAATTTCTTTTACACGCCAGATGCTCCCGCAGACTCCATATCTGGTTGTTTATCTGCTGGATTCTGCTCTCGATCTCAGAATAAGTTTTCCCAAAGTGTGTGCATTTTTCGATTACAAGCTGTAAATTTTCAAGGCCGGTTTGCAGCTCTTCCTGGACTTTTGGTAGCACCTTATCGGAATTATCCTGTCTGGCTGCTTTTTGTAGTCTCGCTCGTCTGACGCGTTCATCCAGAAAGCAGCTCAGCTTATATTCTATTGACAGTTGGAATCGCAAATCATCGGCAGCTAAGATTCGACCCTTTCGGTCGAGGATTTTGCCTCTGATGGTTTTCAGTTGCACCGCCTTACCTTGTTTTAATTCTGCGATAGCATTCTGAAGGGAAGAGTCGGCCAGCAACTGCATTTGTATCAAACGGAGCACACAGGCCAGCAGAAGTAGCACGCTTAGAATTACAAAAATCTTGACTCGGTTATCGTACATGTTCCTAAAGCACGAAACTCGAAATCCGAAACAATATCGAAATTCAAATGTCTAAATGACCAAAACGTTTTGAATTTTTGTCATTTGAATTTGTTTCGGAATTCGATATTCGATATTCGAATTTATACAGAGCGAAGCCTACCCTAACTTCTGAACTATCGCTTTTTTATACGCATCCATAACTGTGCCGGCAAGAATAAAAACGGCCCGATTATTGCCGAGTACAACGGTGTCCAAAATAGTTCGGTGTAGGTGTTTGATGCGACTGGCTCTGCCTTAAAAAAGGTTAAAAAATAGGCCAGGGCAGCAGCGAGTAAGCCGGTGATAAATATAGTAAGCGACTGATAAGGCCATTTTCTAATGCTAATAATATGGTACATATCTGCCAGCAAAGTGCCGACCAGACCAAAGCTGATTATCTGTGGGCCCATTGTAGAACTGATAATATCAGCAGCAAAGCCTATCGTAAAGGAGGTTATAATTGCATCGATGCTACTGCAGTGAACAGCAAAAAATACCAAAAGTATCAGCAACAAATTAGGTTTGACCTCGGCAGCCGAAAAGGCGATTATGTCGATTAGGCTGGTTTGCAGTATGGTGGCGATAAGAACTAACGCTGCAAACCGAAACCAACGCATTGAAATATCCTCAATAATGTAGAAAGCACGAAGCACGAAATCCGAAATACGAAACAATGTTGAAATTCTAATGTCAAATGACCAAAACGTTTTGAATTTTGAATTTTTGTCATTTGAATTTGTTTCGGATTTCGAATTTAGCGACCTTAGTCCATCACAATTATAGCTACATCATTTAATCTTTCTATGTTACAGACAGGTTTTACCGTTATATCCCAGACAGAGGGGTTTTCATCGTCTCTTTTGCATTGAGCCACCTTTCCTGCAATCATCGGCGCATCCAGGAATCCTGGTTTTTTACAGACATAAACGGTATCACCTGTCTTGACCTTGTGCTCAACCTGTAGCAAACGAATCTTGGCAGAGCTGTTACCAGTGCCCTGCATTAGTCTGCTCACATCTAATTCTGCTATTGTTACCGCTATTTTGGATGCCGGGTTGGTAAACAATCTGACTTTAGCTCTACGAGCCGAGACATCGGATATAGTCCCGATGATGCTATTATCGCCCAAGACGAACTGCTCCTTAGCCAGGCCGTTCTCTGCGCCGCGGTCAACAATAAATTCATTGCGCGATTCATCAACAGAGTCTGTAATTATGTCAGCCAACACCCACTTTGCGCCTTCAAAAGGGAATCTACCGCTCAGATCGGATAATTTTTTGATTTGTTGATATGCTTGGTCCCGCTGCTGTATAACGTTAGCAAGGTGGTTTTGCAGCAGGTCATATTCTCTGCGGCTGACAATCTCTGTGGCCGCCGGTGTGCGTGCCGCAAGTGTGACGCTTCTGCCGATACCTAAAGGCCAGCTAAAAGTGCGGGCAAAAGCGAACTGAAATTTATTGGTCAGACTTTGGGGGGCAAACAGAAAGATAAGTCCCCCTAACATAAACCAGGTGAACAACATCCGTTTGGAGACTCTGGTTCGCTTCCTTGCCATATCGTATTGCGTATCGCGTATTGCGTATTGCGTTCGCTGCATCACGCATAACGCAAGACGAATTACTCCCATCCGCGTTCATTGTGGTCCATGGTGTCTTTCCATAGCTCCAGATTTTCCAGATACACGCTTGTACCGCGGGCTACACAACTTAGCGGGTCCTCAACTCTTTCCACTCGTAGGCCCGTCGCGTTTGCCAGCACCGTATCCATACCTCGCAGTAGTGATGTCCCGCCGCAGATATGTATGCCGTTATCGATTAAGTCGGCGGCCAATTCCGGCTCGGCTTTTTCCAGCGTTGTCGTAACCGTATCTATGATTGCAGCAATGGGGTCGCGAAGGGCTTCCCGGATTTCTTCGCTGGTTATAACGATTTTTCTGGGCAGACCCGAGATAGTGTCTCTGCCGGCCACTTCCATAGTCAATTCCTCCTCCAATGGGGCAGCAGAGCCGATCTGTATCTTGACCTTTTCAGCTCTTGGTTCGCCGATGAGCAGGTTGTATGTTCTTTTAAGATGATTGATGATCGCTTCATCCATATCGTCTCCGGCGACACGGATTGATTCGGAGGTGGCGATATCACCCAGACTTATTATGGCTACTTCTGTGGTGCCTCCGCCGATATCAATAATCATTGAAGCGGTAGGCTCCGTGATGGGCAGTCCCGCGCCGATACCTGCTGCCATAGGCTCATTAATCAGGTAGACCTTGCGGGCACCTGCACGCTCGGCACTATCGATAACCGCCCGGCGTTCGACCGCGGTTATACCGCTGGGCACCGCAATTACTACTCGAGGCCTGATAAGGGAGCCTCTTCCGTGAACTTTGCGGATAAAATAGCCCAGCATCGCCTCGGTAATTTCAAAATCGCTGATTACTCCGTCTTTCAAGGGCCTTATGGCGGTAATCGAGCCGGGCGTCTTGCCCAGCATCTCATGAGCAACCGTACCGACAGCTTCGCCGTCGTTTAGAACGATGTTGGTCCCTTTTCGAACGGCAACTACGGAAGGTTCATTGAGGACGATACCTTTGTCGCGGACACAAACCAAAGTAGTGCAGGTACCCAGATCGATACCCATATCCATACTGAACCAACCTAAGATTGTGTCCAGTAGCACTTTCGACTCCTTTCTTAATTGTTTTGCGTTAAATATATATGATAGAGAACGGCATCGTCAACCCCGTTAGAAATTTTTCTTTTTTGCACCTCTGCCTGCCAATCGCCGGACTTCCAACTGCATATATCGTACTCTTGCAGGTTATACAATTTCTAACGGGGTCAATAGTCAATCAGCTATGGTATTTTGAAGATGGTGCCGTATTGAGAATAGCACGTATAGGCCACAAACGCTATTGTAGCCAGTACGACAGCAAATGCTAAGCTTAGAATAGCCGTATAAATATTACTGGGGGCGATTACTTTTTTACCACGAAACGGCCCGTTAGGACTCATATTGTAACCTCAAATTGGTAATTGGTAATTAGTAACTGGTAACTGGTAATTAGTAACTGGTAATGGTTCGACTTTGCTCACCATCCTGAGCTTGTCGAAGGACTGGTAATTGCTAATTACCAATCACCAATTACAAATTCGTACTTGCAATATCGCCGGTTTTCGGCTGATCCTGCACCAGCTCCAGCCAGCCAATTGCCTTTTCAGGCTCAACGTCTAAAATTACGATATCGCAAATAAATTGGTCGCCACGAGTAACGTGGAATTTCATGCCTTCCTTGACGCCGTGTGCTGTGCCGATGGATATTTCAGCTAAAGAGTTTTTCGAATCCACAGCGGTTATCTGGCCCTTTAAGCTGATATCCTTGGTTGGAGGCGCAGCTGGTTTAGCTTTGGCTGTTACCGGCGTGACCGGCGTGGCTGGAACAAGCACCTTGCCATACTGACGCAAAAACTGATCTAATTTGGTTTGCAATTCAACGTTTTCTTCAAGCAGGCGTTTACTTTTTTCTTCTAAAGTTTTTATTATCGCGATTTTTTCAAAAAGAAGCCTTGAGGTTTCTTTGTGCTGGCTCTGCTCCTTGATTAGGTAGGCTTCAACGTTCTCCAGCCTGGCGATGGTATTATTCAATAGTAATCCCTGCTGGTCGTTGGTCTTGGTGAAGCCCTCCACTATACTGGCAAAGCTATCTACTCTCTTAAGCAGTAGTGCTTTTTCTCTCTCAGCCTCATCGAGATCGGTTTGTAGCTGCTGGATTTTTAGATCGAGGGAGGCAATGTTATCATTTAGCTCTTTTTTCTGCTGATCCGCTTTCTGGATTTCCTCTTTTAATTGCGTCTCAACACCTCTTCTTTTCTGCACGGCATCCTGTAAGTCAACGTATAGTTTGTCGTATTTTTGTTTGTAGTTATCGGCGTTGGCCACATAAGTTACCATAATGCCGCAGAGAAAAATTGAGGCTATCGTCAGCAAAACTATCAAAATCTTTGTCAGTGTACTCAAGACCAACTCCTTTCACTATTGTATCTATTTTTCAGAGGGACGAATTATGGTTCGTCCTATATCAGTTGCCTGATGCTTAATGTCGCCGTACCGGCGACAGCTAAACCTCTGTTACACTATAATTTTACGTTTTAAGCGCGGGAAGGTCAAGCTATTTTTACCAAATAGCCCAAATAAAAATGGCAGAAAAACCCTAAATAAAATACATTTAGCCCCCGGTTTTACCGGGGGTTATGGTTTACGGATTTATTGCGGGGTTATCTGCGGTTTTATTTTCGCATTGCACATTGAAAAACAGCCTTGGCGGCAGCAATACGGACAAATTTTGACTCGTCTTTGAGAAGCTGCGGCAAAAATCTTTTAAGACTATCGGTGCAAATTTGGCCTATCGCCAGTGCTGTCAGCACCTTAACGCGTTCGAGGTCTTTTTTATCCAGGCCGGCAGTCAGATTTTTGGTAAAAACCTCAAGCACCTCCGGCTCTGCGACGGGGTCGCCTAATTTGCCGAGCTGTTCTGCTGCCGCTAGGCGTACCTCTAATACCTCGTCATCCAGCTTAGTAATCAGCACATCTTTGGCCTGTGGCGTTCCAAGTGCCCCCATTGCCTGTATACCCATGATTCTATCGTCGGCATAGCCACTATAGACTATCGCCCACAACTTGGGCAGTATTCTCTCGTCGCCGAGCCCGGCTATGGCTTCTACTGCGTTGAATCTAACCTTATCGCTTGAATCTTTGCTTTGCAGGGCCCAATACAATAGCTTCAGAGCCTCCGAATCGCCGCTTTTGCCCAACAGCAACGCTGCATTGGCTCTAACCGTCTGGTCCTTGCTGGCTATCGCATCGCGAAAAACGGTAAGGTACTCGGGATGGCCGAACTTAGTCATCGCATAAGCGGCAGCAATCCTGACATTTTCGTTTTCATCCTTCAGCAATTGCTGCACTTCGCTTTTTGCCAGGGTGTATTGCAAATCGCCGACCGCCAAAATAGCCAGGAATTTGACCGGCACAACTTCATCTGTTAGCAGTCGTTGTACCTTAGGCATCAACGCAATTTGCTTGGTAGCTGCCACAACTTCGATCGCATTAGCCCTGAGTTGTGGGTCCGGGTCAGCTAAGCCTTGCTGGATGACTTGGAGAGCTTCGGGCATAAGGTTGTCAACGCCGACAGCAGGCAGGCTTGTAGCCCCCGATCCAGTCGAGGGCTGCAAAGGCTCTTCGCAGCCGAAAAGAAATATCGGTATGCAAGCCAAAAGCAGGGTAGTTAGTAATTGGTAATTGGTAATTGGTAATTTTCTATTTAACCATTTATCAGTCATTTGCATTATTATCAGTAGAAGCAGGCAGATTACACAGCAAAAATCCAGCCATTGGCCGTGTTGGCTAAAAAAGGTTACCCTTTTATCTATCGGCATTTGGTCGACAAACCATCCAGCCGTACCCTTTCGCTGCATAGCCTTGTAAGGCAGGGTGCCCGCTAAATACCCATTTTTAATGCGTCCGAGGCTGTCGATTAGGCAGCTTATGCCGGTGTTGACGCTTCGCAGGACAGCCATTCTATTTTCGACCGCCCTAAAGACACAGATAGCTGCGTGCTGAGGGAGTTCTGTGCTTGGGCGAACTTTTCCATTTTCAAATCGGACGAACCAGCCGTCGTTACTTATATTTATCAACCAGTCGACGCGTTTCTGTGAACCCCGCCTGAAAGACGGGGCTAAATATTTAGCCCCACGTTTCACGTGGGGTCTTTCTAAAGCAAATCTTCGGGCAATTGCAGGGATGGTAGCCTCATAGCAAATCATTACGCTGAATCTATAATCCTGCTGCTCATCGGTCATTTCAAAGACCGTGTATTGGCTGCCTGCGTCGAGTGAATGATCGAAACCGTATGGATTGAATTTCATAATCAGCGCAAATACCAAAGGAAAGCTTTTCCTGAAGGGAAGAACTTCGCCGAATAGGACCAGATGAATCTTGTCATAATGTTTCTCGTAAAGCTTTCCGTCTTTTTTGTACAGAAATGCCGAATTATACTTTTCAGCTAATTTAGTTTTAGATTCGTCCGGCGAGCCTCCAAACGCTCCCACGAGCAGGTAAGTGGTATCCTTTGCGTGTTCCCGAAGTGCCTTGTCAAAAACCTTCCAGGGATGTTCAGGCCCCACAAGCTCCAAAACCTCTGGATTTAACGTTGCCTGCACCATTGTTTCAGGCCAGATGATTAGTTCAGCACCGGCTTTGGCAGCATCTTTACTTTTCTGCATTAGCTCATCAAATAACTCTTGCGATGTTTGTTCGGCAATCTCAGCTTCTCCTCGCATAGCTTCTCTTTTAACCGACTGCGGAACATTTGACTGCAATGATGCGACCAATGGGCCGTTGGTAACGAATTTATCAGATTGGTTTATCCTCCATCGCCCGTAAACGACAGCAGCAATCAACGCTGCACCAACCAGTCCCACAAAGAACAGATGACGGAGGACAGAAGACAGCGTACAGCGTACAGCGTACAGAAAACAGCCCGAACTCTGAACTCTGAACGCTGAACGCTGAACGCAGTATCGAGCATCGAGTATCAGTTCAGCTAACAGTCCGTTGACCATCGCTATCAGAAACGAGACTCCCGCTGCGCCGAATATGTCAGCTATTTGAATTATGGTGATGTTTTGATATTGGCTGTGAGAAAGATGCCGCCAGAAAAATCCGCCCAGGAAAACGCCCTGCAGACGTTCGGCTCCTACGAACAGCGCCCCCGAAGTCAGAAAAAGCGGTATCTTTTTTATTCTGCAGTATCGCAGGCAAAGCGCCACGATCGGCCAGAGCAAGGCGACATAAATGCAAAAGGCAGCCCAGCCGACAAAAGTTATTGGAGCTACCCAGTACAGATTGCCCAGCCAGTAACAAAGTGACACGATGTAGGCTGAGATTATCAAATGTTTAGGTCTTGCGTTGGGAGAGCAGGCGAGAATGAAAGGCACAAGTGATACCCACGCTAAAAATGGAAAAATTCGAAATTCGAAATTTGAAATTTGAAATTCCCCGCCAGAGGCGGGGTAGGGCGGCTGAATCACCGTCAGCATCGCCGCACTGGCGACAAATAGTAAACCCCGCCTAAAAGGCGGGGCTAAATATTTAGCCCCACGTTTTACGTGGGGTCTTTCTGGAATATTCTTGGTCTTCGCACTTTTCAATCGGCCAAATCCCTTAAAGCCGCTACTATTTCTTCAGTTCGATATCGTTTTTGATTGCTCATTCGGACGGAAAATTGATTTATAAAAAGCTTCAGAAGTTTTTTGTCTGCGACGATTTCTTTAGCTGGTCTATTCATATCGGATAAAAGCCGTTTCAATTCACTTATTTCAGCCGGGTCGAGGAATAGATTGCTTTGCCTTTGGATTTTTAATTCAGACAGTCGCTTGTTTGCGTTTTCAACATATTGTGGGGAAATTTCTATGCCCGCGTAGTTTCTGCCTAATTGATATGCTGCTGCTGCGGTGGTTGCGGAGCCGCAAAAGGGATCGAGAACGCAATCTCCGGGATTGGAGCTTACGGCTATGATTCTTTTTAGTAGGCCCTCCGGCATCTGGCAGGGATGCCAGCCGGCGCGCTCTTTGAATGTTCCGCACACACGGGAGAATTCATTCCAAACATCATTCGGCATCTTACCTATGGGATTGGCCCGTCTGTCGTTATAAATCAATTGTCGGTCTGAAGGCATTCGAACCGCATAGTCGTTGAAAGTAAATTTTTTTTTATCTTTGACGAAGTAGAATATGTGCGTATGGGCGCGGGCAAATTTGTTTTTCGTTTGTTGGCCGAATGTGTAGTGCCAAATTATCCAGTTGCGCATAAAAAGGCCGAGTTCGTCGGCGATTATTTTTACGTTCGCGGCGTATTCATCGCCTATGGCTATATAAAATGAGCCGTGCGGCTTTAGGACTTTTTTGCAGACGCTCATCCAGTCTTTTGTCCAGGCGACGTAGTTTTTGCTTTTGACCTTGTCGTAGTATTTATCGTATTTATAGCCGATATTAAAAGGCGGGTCGGCAAAAATGAGGTCTGCGAACGGCTCGCTAATCTTGCCCAAAACCTCTATACAATCCCCACATATTATCTGGTTGAGAAATTCCTGCATAGCGGTATTCTATAAAGCAGTGCGGAGTTTGCAAGGCAGAAAACCGCGAACATTTTATCTTAACTTTCTTAGTATGGCCGCAGCTAAATTTTAATAATAAAATGGAGTAGTCTGTTCGGTTCGCACGCGTAGGTCTGGCGAGGTGACATCGGCTTAGGTTTTAATGCATCCATCGATTGTCAGATTCATCTTTAATGCCATCCCAAGATGAAGACACAAAATCTCTCCAAAGTCGTTCATGACCAGGAGATGTAGGGAGGGCACGTATAAACGAACTCATAAGCTGAACTCCGCCTTTCTGTGCAAGCTCTTCGCCAATACGTCTAACCTTTTTCATCAGAGATTTTTCACGGGCGGTTGAAGCAGGGAAATCTATTTGTTTGGATAGCTTTATAAGTTCAGCAAATTCTGGAGTTGAGCGAATCTTCCTTAACTCTTTTCTTCGCTTGTGCATACTCTGGCGGTGTTTTTTCTGCTCCGATAAGTTCAGCAAAGACTCACGGCCACAGTTAAGACACTGTGGCGGTGCGCTAATGTTAAAGAAACGTCCCAGCCCCGCAGCTTTCGACGTCTCATCCATCAACTTTTCCCAATCACCATCGAACTGTGTCGATCCACATTCAGTGCAGTATAGTTGGTCGCGTTTCTTTCTCTTCTTTACTACATAGACGCATATTCTAGCTGGGCTTTGATAAGTAACCTCGATAACAGCTTGCTTGAAGAGTTTTACTCGATATAAACTCGGTGTACTCGAGAGACCGAAAAAACGCTTTTTCCCAGTTGACTTGATGACAACTTCATGAATCTTGCAAAAACCCCGAGCTCTCCTTTTTGCTTTCCTAATGGCTTCTTCTTCAGTAAACGCTTCTATCGTGAGGGATGTTTCTTGTGGCTCCTGCAGCACCTTTTCCTCAAAAATACTCATCCCTTCTCCGATTTTATTCTGGCCTAGGATGGAGGCGGCGTCGATATTTTCCGCACTATACTTTTTCTTTGTTTTCTCTGGTTTGTCTATGACTTCTTCCTCGATTATCTCATAACCGTCTGGTAATTGGGGAACAAGGTTCTCTCTTGCTTCTGATAAAGAATCGCCTTCGGCTTCAAATGTAGTGAACGCTTTCGTCATGATAAAGCATCCTATTGCAACTTAACGCTTATAGTCAGCTGATTCGGACAAGTGCCTTTTTGTCGGTACATTCTTTTCCAACTCGGCCACCGATGAGGAAATGTTAGCCAAACGATTTTCAAGACAAATTTCTTGTGCTAGCTTACATTTCAAACGAACACATAACTATCCTGCTTTATCGGTTATCTTCGGCATGTTTTTTGCGCTGATACGTTTTTGTTTACTATGCTGCCGAAAATATGAAATTGCCAATCCTAAAAAAAGAACAAATAGAGATGCACCTACCATAACACCAACTACTGATGAAACTAATGGTAAACCAAAAAAAATATCTGAGTCTGAGAGCCGGTCACCAATGTGCACGCAAATTATAGGTGTCACAATCGCCAATACCAGCATTAGTATTCCCAAGCGTTTTTTCGTCATAAGATACCTCCCTATTACATCCCTAGAACACTTCGTACTGGGCTAACTCGATAAAATAGTAAACCACCTCGTAAACTCTATGGCCTTGCGTGGGGCATCAAGTATGTGATGCAGCCGAACAGTGTCTTCAGCTTTGGCCATATTGCACCTCAGCTTCTTTGAGAACCTTGTCTTGGAAATAACGGCTAAGGAAACCCGGAGTGTATAAATCTACTTTTCTGCCTAAAAGCTTTGAAAGTTCATCCTGCATATCAAAGAAAGCAAATCCAGGTTCATATCCCTTTTCAAATTCCACCAGAACGTCTACGTCGTTGTCAGGTGCGAAATCGTCCCGCAGAGCTGAACCGAAGACGGAAAGCCTGAGAATATGATTGCGTTTGCAAAATTCAGCGATTTTATCTTTTGGTATAATCAGGTTTTTGTCCATATCTATATTTCTGTGGCTTACTTTTTAGTCATGCAATACGCAATACGAGTCACGAGCTATGATTCACTGACTTTGTGGTTTGATTACTTTTTGCTCCTGGAATTTTTTGCCGGTCAGGTAGTCAGTAAAGGTAACTTTCACGGTTAGGGGATCCTTGAATTCGCCGATTTTGTCAGCTATGTCGAATGTCAATTTGTAATGAGTCATCAATGTAGAAAACCACAGTTTTTTTAACTGGTCTGGCCCCACCTGCCATTGGCCCAATAGAGCCTGCTCTTTTTCTTTGTTCAGGTTCCAAAGCTGCACATCCACAGAGCCTGCTACCTTTATTATGTCACCATCCTCGTCAATCGGTTGTAGGTACACAACCAGTTTTTCTTTTTTGCCGTCCTTGTCGTCATCATAAAAGTCGGTGTATCTGCCAATGCTGACACTTCGGAGATGATATATATTTTCTCCCTTGACCCCTTCAGGTAAGCCGGAAAGCACCTGCATTTGTTTTCTCAAGTCTTCATTTTCGGCTATAGTTTGCTCGATTTGTTTCTGTAGCTGTGAATTTTGCAGATTGAGCTTATCGACTTGCTCAGCCAAAGCCATCTGTCCACTGCTGACGTCTTCACAGCCTGTGGCAAAAATCAGAAGACAGAAGACAGAAGACAGAAGGCAGAAGGCGGAATTTCTGTCTGTTGTCCTCCGTCCTCTGTCCTCTGTTCTCTGTTCTCTGCCCTCTGTACTCTGTCTTTTCATTGTCTGAACCTTTCAATCCTGGGCTTGCTCGGTGGGCTGGGCCGGTTCTCTAATTATTTCCGGTGCTTTCTGCAGAATTCGGTCTGCTAATCCGTAAGTGATTGCCTCTTCTGCATCGAGCCAGAGGTTCCGGTCGCAATCCTTTTCGATTTTCTGGGGGCTTTGGCCTGTATGCTTGGCCAGTATCTCATACAGCCGGGCCCGCAGCCGAAGTATCTCCTGCGCTTCGATATCTATATCGGTAGCGGGTCCCTGCAGCACGCCGGTGATTAAAGGCTGGTGTAGGAGGATTCTATTGTTAGCCAGTAGAAACCTTTTAGCGGGCCTACCGCCTGCCAACAGTAGCGCAGCCATGCTCGCTGCCTGTCCGATGCAATACGTTGCCACGTCACAGCGTAAAAACTGCATTGTATCATAGACAGCCAACCCTGAGGTAATTGAGCCGCCCGGGGAATTGATGTAAAAATGAATATCAGTTTTACTGTCTTCGTTGCTCAAAAAAAGCATCTGGGCGATGATTAAGTTTGCTGCTGCATCGTCGAGCACGCCGCCGAGAAAGACTATTCTATCTTTCAGCAGCCTGGAATAAATATCGTATGCTCGTTCGGTTCGGCCGCTTTTCTCAATCACTATCGGCACTAACTGCTCGTTAACACTCATTTGCATCATTCCTATTCCGGTAATTGGTAAACGGTAATTGGTAATTACCGGTTTCCAGTTACCAATTACCTTTTTTGTGCTTTGTGCTTTCAAGTTCACTATTTTTCTTTTTTCTTGTCCTTTTTTTCTTTGTTTTCTTCGCGCAGCACTTCGTCAATGAGGCCGTATTCTTTAGCCTCGTCCGCAGTCATATATCTGTTTCTTTCTGTTTCAGCGGCGATTTTCTCGATCGGCTGGCCGGTGTGTTTTGCGAGAATCCCGTTTATCATCGTTTTGGCTTTGAGGATTTCTTCAGCCTGTATTTTGATGTCCGCCGCCTGGCCGCTGACGCCGCCCCAGGGCTGGTGAAGCATCACTTTAGCGTGCGGTAGTGCATACCGTTTGTCTTTGGTTCCGGCTGCTAATATTACTGCGGCGCCCGACTCTGCTCTGCCGATACAATAGGTTGCCACCGGAGAGCCTACAAAGCATATAGTGTCGTAAATAGCCATCGTGTCGTCAACGGTGCCGCCCGGCGAATTGATGTATAGGCTGATTTCAGTGCCACGCTTGAGATTGTCCAGGTATAGCATCTTCATAATGACTTCGGCAGCTCTGGCGTACGAGATTTCGCCTATCAGAAATACAATTCGGTTTTCCAGCAGCATATCATCGAGGCTCATCTGGCGGTAACGCTGATATGGCCCGTATTGATCGTACACGTTCAGGTTCACTAAATTCCGTTTAACAGTCATTTGCATTATTCCCAATCAAATTAACATATAATAGATAAATCCGAAATTCGAATATCGAAATCCGAAACAAATACAAATCACCGAAACAAAAAGTTTTGGAAATTCGAACATTAGAATTTCGACATTGTTTCGAATCCCCGTTTTCACGGGGACGAGTTTACCCCTGCGAAAGCAGGGGTGCTTTGGATTTCGAATTTCCTTGTTTTCTTTGCAAAATTAAGTATTGACTATTTCTTAGTTTTGTCCCTCTGTTTCTTAGCGGTTTTCTTTTCCGCCTTTTTCTCAGTTACATCTGCCGACTCCAGCAATTTGGCGATGCACTTACTTTCGCGCACCTGCAGGCTGAACTGAGCCAGCGAGCCATCACGCGCCATTTCCTCTCTCATCCTTTCGGGCCTTTGTCCTCGCTGAATGGCTAATTGGGCGATACGGCCGTTAATCTCCTCCTCCGTCACATCAATCTGGAGCTTATCAGCAACCTCATCCATTATAAAGAATGTCTTTAGCTGTTCTTTAGCTTGTTCTTCACTGCTTGCTCGAAGCTGGTCCATCTGCTCTTCGATTTGCTCTTTGGGTAATCCTCGTATAATCAGATTGCCGTATTGTCTTCGCAGCAGGGTGGTCGAATGTGCCGCAACGATGTCTAATGGCAGGTCAAATTTAGTATTGTCGAGCAGATACTTGTAGATTTGCTCGGTCATTTCCGTTCGGCTTTGCTGCTCTAATTGGCTCTGTAATATGTCGTGAATTTTTTCCCGCAGTTCGTTTTCATCTTCGACGCCGTACCTCTTGAGGAAATTTTCATCTAATGCAGCAGGCTTAAGCCATTTGATATCCTTGACGGTAATCTGGATATCTACCTTTTTGCCCCGATATTCTTCTCTAAAATATGTTTTTGGCACCTCGACGGTCGTTTGCTTGAGGTCGCCTGGCTTGGCGCCTACCAGCAGCTCATCGAGCTTCTCAACTGGTATCGCTCCGACAAAGCCATTTTGCCTTACGTATATTTCGATGTTGTCGAGCCTCTGCTGTTCTTCGAGGCCCTCGGTCTTAAGTATCACATCGGCAATTATCTGGTCATCAAGCTCGATAGCGCCAGTCTGCCGCGGCGTCCATATACCTGACCATCTTTGCAATCGCTGGATTTCTCTATTGATTTGCTCGTCTGTAACTTCGAGTTTTGTTTTACTTACCGGGATGCCTTCGAGAGGCGGCAAATCAAATTCGGGACGCACCTCCACTTCAAAATCAAACTTCAATGAGCCGGTATCCGGCAGTTCGATCTTTTCGTGTTCGATTTTCGGCTCGCCGAGCACATCCAGCTTGTTATCTTTGATGGCAGACTCACTTACCTGTGCTAATAACTTTAATTTCACCGCCTCGGTTGTCTCTTTGCCGAATCTTTTTTCTAAAAGCCGACGGGGAGCTCGACCCTTTCTAAAGCCCGGCACCATCGCTTCTTTACGCAAATCGTTATATTGCTTATCGGTGGCGTTTTTAATCTCGTCTTGCGGTACTTCTATAACTATCTTTTTTTTGCATGGGCCGACCGGTTCAATTGTAGCTGTGTATTTTAACGCTGGGGCTTGTTCTTCTCCCGCTCCGGCTTCGGCCTTCGCCGAGACGAGTGCAGTTTCTTGCTCAACCGGCTGTTCTGGTTCTGTTTTCGGCTCTGCGGTTTGTTCTTCCGGCATTTTGCTGCTCCTAAATCAATTGGTGATTGGTAAATAGGGTATCAGGACACCAGGAAATCAGGTTGTAGGGTATCAGGAATCAGGATATCAGGCAAATGAGGAGCGTAAAGATTTACCATTAACCAATTACCATTTAACCAAACATCAATGTAAAGCGGGTGATGAGACTTGAACTCACGACATCCACCTTGGCAAGGTGGCGCTCTACCACTGAGCTACACCCGCGTTTTCGTATAAAATAATTAGTAACTGGAAATTGGTAATTACCAATTACTATTTAACCAATTACCATTATAGGTGCTGTTTTTGTCCATGCAAGGCGATTTTTTGTAAAATTTTGTGGTGTATTAATCATTTAACCAATTACCATTTTCCAATTACCAATTACTTGACTCTGTTATCCAAATTTGACCTTTATCTCTCTGTCTGCTATACTTATAGCGGTTACACTTTAGAGCATTTGGGGAATTGAACGATGGATGAAAAAAGGGATTGCTTCGTTCGTATTCGGCGGACTCGCAATTACATCTTGTCGGTCTTACTGTTAGCTTCTGTATTGATTGCAGTGGTTTTTGTTCTTAAGGGCCCAAGTGAGCGTGCTATCGGCTTCGCTTCAGAAAAGAAAGAGCCGGATGTAAACGGAAGTGATCGTAAACAAAAAGAAGACCCAAATGAAAGCAAAATCCTGCCGCCGGATCATAATCATCCGGCCTTTACCGAGCGCATCGAAGAGCGAGCGAAAATGGTCATCTGGCAAATCCAGGCCAGAGATGTCAACGATCCCAATGTCGTAAAGGCGATGCAAATAGTGCCGCGACATGCGTTTGTCGCAGACCGGGAACAGCGATTGGCCTACGCCGATCATCCGCTTCCGATAGGTTTCGGCCAGACCATAAGCCAGCCATACATCGTAGCTTTTATGACCGAGGCCTTGAAACTCGACCCAAATGACAAAATCTTGGAAATCGGCACAGGTTCAGGTTATCAGGCGGCGGTGTGCGCCGAGCTGGCGCGAGAGGTTTATACAATTGAGATTGTCGAGGGCCTTGCAAAAGGCGCTAAAAAACTGCTCAAGGAGCTTGGCTATAGAAACGTCTTCGTTAGAGCAGGTGACGGCTATTTCGGCTGGCCTGAAAAGGCACCATTTGACGCGATAATCGGCACAGCCGCGGCTGGGCGCATACCGCCGCCACTGCTGGAGCAGCTAAAGCCGGGCGGCAGAATGATCCTGCCTGTGGAAGGTCGCCTCGGATTTCAGTATTTAGTGTTGATAATCAAGGACGAAAAGGGCAATCTGCACAAGGAAAATGTCATGCCGGTTCGCTTTGTGCCAATGACCGGCCAGGTGGCAAAACCCGAGGAGGCTGAAAAAAATTAGAGCGACAGTTACCTTTTCAATACGCTTTGAAGCCCCTCATCCATGTTGGCCAGTCACTGGGCTTAGCCCCACCTGCTTTTGTCCAGTAGCCGTTTGTTTCGTACTTTCGATGCCATTTGAGTGTCCATAACTCCTTAAGACCTATCTTTCTGACGG
>Ga0315314_1000253_pt1 | contig 67881 bp, 77 predicted proteins | sample TDP9_MG_FD_203631 | JGI IMG/M metagenome (GOLD analysis project Ga0315314, IMG submission 203631) | Freshwater sediment microbial communities from Lake Towuti, South Sulawesi, Indonesia - TDP9 | ecosystem: Environmental > Aquatic > Freshwater > Lake > Sediment | place: Indonesia: South Sulawesi...
GCTGCAAAGACTTTTCACCGTACATTATTGCAGTTTGTGGATCGTCTTTGACAAAAAAATCAGTGTAAAAGAGCGCATAGTACAGGAAAAAACGAAAGTATGCGTCCTCCATTTTCTCTGAAAGCTTAAGAGCTTTTTCAAAATAGTTAGAAAGCGCAGAAACGAACTCTTCTTTTCTCTCCTCAAAGAGATCTATGTAAATAGCCATCAAGAATGATGTCATCGTGTAAGCCCAGGCTAATCCGTTCAGGTCGTCAGTTTCCGAAAGATGTGCAATGGTGTTCTCGCCATATTCTATCACTTCAGCTATTCTTTTCTTCTCACGCCAGTCACCTTGCCAACCGTATCTATACCATAGACATAATGGTAAGGCGCGAAACGCCTTACCATAGCCAACATAATCCTTGATTGCGTCAAAACCTTCAAGCGCATCTTTCATCAATCTCAAGCAATCATCTAGTAGCTGCCTTTTCTGAGAAGGGTCTTCAACAAGCCATGAGTCAGAATATCTAGCCATCGCCCTGCAATACAGCCCTCTGGCTGGTTTAGCCTTCTCAAACAGCTCCGCCGCTGTCTCATTAGATTCAACCGACATGTGCATGCGTTTCTTGAACTCTTCCACACTATCCGCCTGCATAGCAGCCCTAAACAAACCATAACCAATACGCTCACGAATCTCAGCAGTTTTCAAAGTATCCTGCTCTGGAACCATACCTAGAGCACGGAGACAAAACTCTACAGCTCTGCTCCAATCATATTTTCGCTCTTGCTCCACAGCTTGACTTAGAATCGCCTCAACGCTAGACGTAGTGGACGCACCACAAACCATGAAAAGATACAATCAACCATTTGAAAAGGCTTTTGACAGAAACTTCGCCGAAGCAGGAAGACTTGGGACCAGAAATGCCCGAAGTAAAATCTGAGACTATCGAATTAGCAGTGTTATTTCTTCCACCAAAGTCTCAGGAACAATGTTTCTTTCACCGCGTTTCTTGAACGACACAAAACCCAGTGCTTTCAACGTCTTCAAATCCTCGTAAACATTCTTCACATCACGCCTAGTCTTATGGGCCAAGTCATTAATCGACTCAGGTCGCAAGCTAACCAAACTGTAAAGCAACTCAAGCCGTTTCGGCGTCAACAACGAAACTTCACGAGGCTTCAAATCACGCATCTCCTCAATTACATAATCAAGTTCACCGCCTTCCACATACGCTCGATAAGCATGAACCAAACCAGCCCACTCAGAATACTCACCCATAACTCGCCTGTCCAACTGCTTCTTCCAAAACAACTCCTCAAAAGCATCAAAAGACATGCCATGCTCCTTCTCAATGCCTCGAATACGCACCTGCACCTCGTCTAACGTTAACTGCCGAACCACACGAACCAACATGATACATCCAACAAGTGAACTGCACTGCCAGCATTAAAACTTCTTTGGTCCAAACACCCATAAAATATGCACCCGCCTAGAGACTTCGCATCAACATGGAAGTAGTAGTCATCGTACACGCGGCGCTGACGACTACTTCTGAAGCGAAGCCTGCTCGGTGTTATTACTTGTTCTAAGCCGAAGTTAACGACTCATGAATTTCATTCAATGAATGTTGTTTCTTCCACATTCAAGAAATGCTCATCGCCAGTGAGAACCCTTGCTCTTTTCTTCCGAGCCGTGCCCAAAACTATCGAGTCGGCCAGACCCCACCCAGCCACTTTCTTCTTCATTTCAACATCGATCTTCGCGGCTTCAACAGAGATCTCCTCAGTTAGAGACACAACAGCACTTCTCAACCTAATGAACGCCCTCTGAACCTCAGCCTTCTCTACCCCTTCCACTCGAAGCACCTTAGCATAGATTTCAGCCACACAAATCGTTGGAGTAAGCTTTTCATCCGCGCTTGAATCAATCACCTTCCTAGCTTTTTCTCCAGCAGAGGTGCCCATAAAGTACTCAAGCCAAGCATAAGAATCAATCACGTATCTCATACTCTGTCCCTATGATCCCTCAAATCCTTCAGCGACGACTTCTTCATCGTGCCGAACATGCTGTCCCCTTCAAGAAGAGCCTCAGCCAACAGTTCATTTATAGCCTTAGACATACCCCTAGCCCCATACTTCCTCTTCAAAACCTCATACACGTCTTCCCTAAGGACAACGGTGGTCTTTGCCATCTACATCACCATAAACATAAACGTAAACATCAACTTATAAACATTGCCCGCTGGGGAAAGCACATACGTCCCAGCCTCTTCATGAAGAAGAAGACGCTAAGCAATTGCTTCCTTCTTCTTTTGAAATTTGCTCTCCTCAACCGCAGCGTTGCCAATGCGACACTTGTTGATGGCACTAAGATCGACTGGGCATCAACACGCACACAGCTGAACTGTAACCTCAACACGCTCGATTTAACAGAGAATAAATATCACATCGCGTTATCTGCATACTCCAACGTGAACCATAATGCACACCAAACAGCTAAGCGAGCACTTGTACATCATAGACTTGAAGCCCACAGGCGTCGAAAACTTCATCGCCTCCTACGTGCTCCAAGGCACAAAAGCCACAGCCATAATCGAAACAGGACCAACATGCTCCATCCCCAACCTACTCACAGGCTTAAACGAAATCAACATCAAAAACGATGATATCGACTACATCATGGTCAGCCACATACACATCGACCACGCAGGCGGGGCAGGCACACTAATGCAACACTTGCCAAACGCCAAACTAGTCGTACACCCAAGAGGCGCACCACACATAATCAACACCGAAAAACTCTGGCAACAATCCCAACAGGTCTTGGGCGAAGTAGCCACAGCATATGGAAAAATCGAACCGGTACCACGGGACAGGGTCATCACACCACAGAATGGTACAGTCTTCGACCTAGGCAATTCAGTTCAAGTCAAAGTCCTAGAAACACTCGGACACGCCTCACACCACCTAGGATACTACGACAACGATGGCCAAGGCATATTCCAAGGAGACGCCGCAGGAATCTACTTCCCCAACCTCGATGCCACAATACCGACAGCGCCAGCACCGTTCCACCTAGAAATGACGTTGGCATCACTCGAAAAACTCGCTCAACTACAACCCAAAAAGCTCTACTATACTCACTACGGACCAGCAGACAACGCCGTAGAACGACTAACACGTTACGAACAACAACTGCAACTATGGGCGAACGTAGTCTCAGAAGCCATGAAACGAGGCGACACCATCCAAGAAACCTACGAACACATACTGCAAGCAGACCCACAAATGAAAGCAGCCGTAGACTTCATCAACAAACACCTTGTACTTCGCAGAGGCGTAGTCATGCAGAACGTCGAAGGCTTCACCGAATACTTCAAGAAAAAATTATTGGCTTAAACACCAAAATCCCTTATATCCCAGCCCATCATTTTTCATGTCACAGAAGGTGACCGTCCATGGGAGAAGAAGGAAGCGAACGCAGAGGACCACCGCCAAAAGTACCACTTGAGAGACTAGACAGTTACGCATGGCGGATTCCCCAAAAATACAAACCAGGCATGAGAGTTCCAGGCTTAGTCTTCGCCGACGAAGACCTACTCAACAAGATGAGAACAGACCGTACACTGGATCAATGCGCCAATGTTGCCCATTTGCCAGGCATCTACAAGTACTCAATAACTCTTCCCGACGGACACGAAGGCTACGGCTTCCCAATAGGCGGAGTAGCCGCCACAGACTACACCGAAGGAGTAGTAAGCCCAGGCGGCGTCGGCTACGACATCAACTGCGGCGTCCGCCTACTCACCACAAACATGACAGAAAAAGACATTCGCCCCAAACTCGCCGACCTGATCACCACAATCTTCAACAACGTGCCCAGCGGCTTGGGAAGCAGACGCAAAGATTTCCACATCACACCCAATGAACTCGACCGCATAGCAGCCGAGGGCGTACCCTACATAGTTGAACGCGGCTTAGGATGGCCTGAAGACATAGAACACTGCGAAGAAAACGGACACATGGAAAACGCCAACCCCGACAAAGTCTCGTCAAACGCCAAAAACCGAGGACTAACACAAACCGGCACACTGGGCTCAGGCAACCACTTTCTCGAAATTCAACGCGTAGACAAGATCTTCAATCCTGAAATCGCCAAAGTCTTCGGAATAACCGATGTGGGCCAAGTTACAGTTATGATTCACTGCGGCTCCCGAGGCTACGGACACCAAATCTGCTCTGACTACCTACGCGTCATGGAAAGAGCCATCCAAAAATACAAAATAGCCTTACCCGACCGAGAACTAGCATGCGCGCCTGGAACAAGCAACGAAGCCCAAGATTACTATCAAGCCATGTCCTGCGCAGTAAACTACGCCTTTTCTAACCGTCAAGCCATCACACACTGGGTGCGCCAAAGCTTCGAACAAGTGTTCAAACAGCCTCCTGAAACCTTCGGGCTAAAACTAGTCTACGATGTCGCCCATAACATAGCCAAAATCGAAGACCACAAAATCAACAGCAGCACCAAAAAAGTCTGGATCCATCGAAAAGGCGCCACCAGAGCCTTCGGACCTGACCGTCTTGAAGTTCCAACAGACTACAGACCATATGGGCAACCTGTGCTGATTCCTGGAAGCATGGGCACAAGCAGCTGGGTACTAGTCGGCACCAACAAAGGCATGGAAGTTTCCTTCGGCTCCACAGCGCACGGAGCAGGTCGCATGATGAGCCGCGCTGCAGCGAAACGCAGGTACTGGGGCGGAGACATCAAAAAAGAACTCGAAGGCAGAGGCATCATAGTTCGGTCGGCAAGTGCTGTTGTGTTGGCTGAAGAGGCTGACCCAGCATACAAAGATGTGGATAAAGTAGCCGAAGTCAGCGACAAAGTAGGAATTGCAACTCGAGTTGTTAGGCTGCTTCCAATAGCGGTGGCAAAAGGCTAAGGCGCAACCCCATTTCCATTTTTTGATTGCATTTAATTATTCCAACCCTGTATTCTATGATTTGGAGCGAGAGTCATGAAAGTTGCTGGTCTGGTTTTCAGCGCCCGAAAACGCGGCAACGGACTCAACTGCATGAAATACTGCCTTAACAGGCTTGAGGAAAAAGGCTTCAAAACCAAACTCATAAACGCATTTGACTTCGAGATAAAGCCATGCAGCCACTGCAACTATGAATGCTACGCGGAAGAAATCAGAGGCAGACATGAAGATTGCTCAGTGAAAGACGACATCCCCAAAATATTCGAATTGATCAAAGATGCAAACTGGCTTCTCTACGCCATACCCTGCTACTGCGGGCACACCCCAGCAATTTACAAGGCATGGACAGAGAGAGTTCCACATCTGCCCGAAGTGAACCAGCTTTTCAAAGATGACTTCGAAGAGTTTCAAAAACAGTTTCTAAACAAGATCAGGGGAATCATCGTCATAGGAAATTTAACTGCCATGGGAGACATGGCTTTGCATGAAGTCTTAGCTGACTTCTACAATATTGAGCCTCCTGAGGCAATGCTAATCCAATCCAGAGAATGTGGAGTAGGATCACTCAAAGGAAACTTGGCTGAAGTTCCAGCGGTTAGAGAAAGGCTTGATAGATTCGTTGAGCTTCTGGTTAAAGGGTTCAAGAAGTAAGGAGAGACAAGTACCGTGAAAGCAAGAGTTGAAGTCTTCTATTTTGGCTTCTGTCCATACAGCTATTTCTTTGCTTATGGCGGCGGCTTTGTAGACCAAACATGGACACGCACAGGCGGCGACTTCAAAGCGGAACTTGAAAAACTAGGTGTCGAAGTTGTAGAATACAATGTGCTCGAACACCCTGAACTGGTTAAGAAACTCAACTTGAAGATAGACCCGTACAACCCTTTCTCCAATCAAGCTAGATTCCTCATCGACGGCAAGGAAACCTCAAAAGACGAGTTTTTCCAAAAAATAAGGGAAACTAAAACGGAGACAGCACAATGAGCATCCAGATCAAAGATGTGACTCTGGAAAACATAGATGACTTAGTGGTTCCCGCATGCGCTCCCCTTTTAGCTGACTCGCGGCATGCTCAGACCTTGAAGGAAGGCGGCTTGAGAAAGAAAGAATGGATACGCAAGGCTCTTCAAAGATTCGGCTGCTGCGCCAAGGTTGCTCTTCTCGACAGCCGACCAGTTGGATTCGTGGAATTCTACCCTATGTCAACTTTTCCCCTGCTGCCCAAAAGAGACAAGAGAACACTATTGATAACCTGCATACTTGTTCATGACAAGGCTCTGCAAAAGACGGGAATCGGGTCAAAGCTTGTGCAAGCGTTAACTGATGACCTTAGGCAGCGACCATTATTAGCCTTCAACGGTCAAAAAGCCGAAGAAGTCGCCATAGGTTCCTGGGGTTGCCACGCTGGGTTTCCTGACTCCCTGCCTCGTTTTCGCAAGTTCTTTCATAAGAACGGGTTTGTGGAGGATCCGGAGTTTCCTGATCCGACGGGAAAAGGCGGAATCCTAGTGTACAAGCTATAAGTATTCGCATCTTCGAATTACGAGGTCAAGGTGGCATCCGTGATGAAGCATGTTTCCGAGGAGAAGAAAGCATCTTTACCCATGGAAATTAAGGTGAAGTGGATCGACGGCGAACGTTTTGTGGCAAATGACGACAAAGGGCACTCGATCATAGTGGATGTTTCCAAAGAGCACGGTGGAGAAGGCTCAGGCTTCAGCCCAATGCAGCTTTTGCTGGCGGCATTAGGTGGCTGCACAGGAATGGATGTAATAGGAATATTGCGGAAGCAGAGGCAGAAGCTAACCAACCTTGAGATTCATGTTTCCGGCGAACGAGTAGCTGAGCACCCCAGAGTCTACGGCAAGATTCACGTGGAGTATAGGCTGAAAGGCGAAGACTTGAAAGAAAAAGCCGTGCAAAGAGCCATACAATTGTCTGAAGATAAATACTGCTCCGTTGGTGCAATGATAAAGAAAACAGCAAAACTCTCACACGATTACAGGGTGCAATAAGCATAAATTCTAATATAACAAAAATGCACAGCAACGTTAGGAAGTGAACGAAACGTCCACAGCCTTTCAGAAAATTGGAACCGATCGTTACCTGCAAGACCACTGGGTAAGAAGAGTAATAGCAGGAATAATCGACAGCGTCATACTGTGGATAGTAACAGCAATAATCGCGATATTCGTCCCCTTGCCAACTCTGACTCCAGGATGGCCGTTCTCAATATCATCATTCGACCTTGTTCAAGGGCTCCTGCTGTTCCTGTATGCCGCGTTCTTCGAATCAATGCGGGGATCAACCATAGGTAAAATGATTATGAACCTTAGAGTCACAACGACAGATGGCAAATTGCCCACGCTTGACCGAACACTTGTTCGGGATGTCAGCAAGATCCACGGGTTGTTGTGGCTCATAGACACCGTGGTTGGTATGGCTACAGTGGGCGATCCACATCAGAAGATCAGCGACAGGTTCACAGGAACAACAGTGGTGTCAACTATTCAAAGAACCATGATCTTGCCTGCGCCGCCGAGCCCGCCTCCTCAGCCCTCTTCTGCATCTTGAACTAGGTTTCGTTGAGGTGAAAGGCTTATTACAGAAAAACCCAGCGACGAAGTCAGCAAGGCGATTGTAGGCTTTCAATACGTGGAACGAGTCAAATCTGAACTCATAATCGCCTCAAAAATGCTCGATCGACTGACTGAATTGAGCGGCGACGAATTAAACGGCGCCCGCAAGCTCTACTCCTTTTTTCTGGAGGCGCTGGAAGGCGAGACAAATATCGCTTTCAACGTGGTTGGAGCAAAGGAGTTTGAAGTGGCAGCCACAAAGGTGAGAGAAGCCACAGAAAAGGCAGACCTCAACCAATATGACGATGCTATGAGGCTCTTGTCGGAAGCCATTTCGCAAGTAGCTTCAACTGGTCAACGGGCGATGCAGACGCTTAAGAACCATAATCTTCTATGATGATTCCATTTCCAAAAGGCTTATTTTCTCATGTGGCAATATGCAATTTTCTGTTGGTAGGTACAGAACCATTTTATGTATAGGACGCTTGAAGTCCTAGGTCCAGAACACGAGTTCTCCGTAATCGATGAAAAATTGACGCCTCTCCCCATTGTGGACGAGGTTATGCGTGATATTCATGGACGCGTGGTCAACTGCACCTCTTTGGGCGCGTGCTCTGTTGGCAAGGAGTTGCAGGCGCATGTAGCTGAATTCAAAGCTAACGCACCGTTCACCTCTCCGGTATTGTTTGAGGAAACCATGCAGTCGGCTGTTGAAGCAATTTTAGGCATTCTTGAAAAGCACTACCACGCACGTTTGCTCGGTTTGGGCATGCATCCCTCGTTAAGGCTTGCCGATGCTAAGGTTTGGTCGCATCGAGACCGAGGAATATACGCGGCTCTGGGCGGGATTTTCGATTTGAATCAGCACGGGTGGCTTAACATCCAGAGCTTTCAACTCAACCTGCCCTACAAGAATGAAGCAGAGGCTCTCAGGCTCTACAACGCGTTGACAAACATTTTGCCTTATCTGCCCGCGATAGCTGCGTCTTCACCAATCTATGAATCTAAGAAAGGCAGTTATGTCGACAATCGTTTGCACTTCTATTCGACAAGCCAGTCAAAGGTGCCCTCCATTACGGGCAACGTTATTCCTGAATACGTCAACTCATTCGAAGAATATGAGAAGTCCACTGTGGAGCAGTATTCGAAGGATTTGACTAGGCTCAGAGCTCCAAAATGCTTGCTCAACAAAGAATGGCTGAATTCCCGCGGAGCCGTGATTCGACCCGACAGAAAAGCCATTGAAATCCGAATACTGGATGAACAGGAAAGTGTCAAATCCGATGTGGCTCTGAGCTGTTTCATCCGAGCCGCGTTACGTGGAGTCTTGACTGACAGCGATTACCCGTATCTTTCTCATAAGGTTCTGGTTCACGATTTCAACCGTGTCATGCGGAAAGGTCTCAGTGCTCAAGTCCAGCATCCAATGGGGAGAACAGCTAGGCAAGTTTGTAGCTATCTTCTTCAGATTGCTTGGAAGAATGCAACGGGCGAAGAGAAAACGTATTTGCCTGTCATTAACCAGCGAATACAAGATGGAAACCTGTCTGACATGGTTCTGAAAAGGGTCACTGTCAAAGCTCAGAAAACCGATTTCGAAGAAGCAGTGTTTGCCGTCTACTCCAAACTCGCCGACTGCTTAGAGAAGAATCATGTATACGTGAACTGACATGTCGCCCAAAACCGATCGAAAAACTCGTCAAGCCAACTTCTTCCATGTCTGCCAAACATGTCCAAACGGATGCTGCATTAACGCACGACCGCCCATTACACGCAGGCGCAGACAGATAATTCAGGCTTTTCTTCAGAAGAACAGCGTTGCAGTTGACGATCCCTTTGAAGATGGAATGTACACGTTTCCACGCGAAACAGATGAAGGACACTGCATTTTCCTCGATAAAGCTCTAAGAAAATGCAGAATTCAGCCAGTGAAGCCTGAAACATGCGTGGCCGGTCCATTCACCTTTGACATAGATGTGAAAACTGGCAAACTAGTGTGGTTCTTGAAGACTAGTGAGATCTGTCCGTTGGCAGGTTCTCTCTCAGAGGACAGAGAGGCCTATCGCAAACACGAGAAATCAGCCAAGAGTGAAATCTTGAGGCTCGTGTGGGAATTGAACTCAGAAGCGCTTCGCACTATCCTGGCAATCGAGGAACCTGACACAGTTAAAGTTGGCGAAGACAACGCTGCCCCGGAAGTGTTAGCCAAGCTGAAGGCATGAATTCAGAATCGATTTGCTTTTAAGCATACTCTCCATTTCTTCTCGACTCTTGCTGCGTGGCAGTGGGATGGATGGAGCAGAGTCAAAGCGGAGACAAATCTGAACATGCTGACCTAAAGCCTCTCTACGTTAGATCCGTAGTGAATTCCTTTGGCTCTGGCACAGTTAGTCCATTCCTAAGCGCCTATGCGGTCAAGCTAGGAGCTTCTGCTTCTGAGATGGGTGTTTTCCAATCTGTTTCAAATCTGGCGCCGAATTTGATGCAGGTTCCTTGGGGCAGGCTTAGTGACAGGATAGGCAGACGAATTCCATTGATCGTTCTGGGCAGTGTCATAGCCTCAGTCCTTTGGATTCCATTGATGTTCGTAGCCTCAGCTAACCAGTTGATTTTGGTGATAGGGGTTCAAGCAGTGCTGGGTTCAATGGCAACGCCGGCGTGGACTGCGCTCATCGGAGACCTTGTGCATCCATCCGTTAGAGGCAGAATTACGGCATTGATAAATCGTTCAGCTGGAGTTGGCAGTCTGCTTGCGACGCTTGCTGCTGGCTACTTCATGATTTTGGTTCAAGGCACCGTGCAGGAGATGTTCTTCATTCCACTTTTGGTTGCCATGCTGCTTGGGATTGCGTCGTCATTTGTGATGCTTGTGGTCAAGGAGAAGACTGGTCGAAACGCCTCGTCGACTAAATCCCTTCTTAACCTCCAAGATGTGGCAAGGATCACGCGAAGCAACAACAATTTCCTGCGCTTCTGCACTGTCAGCTGTGTGTTTGGGTTTTTCATGTCGATGAGTTGGCCGCTTTTCACGCTCACAACTGTTAACGTCTTGAATGCGTCAATGCTGGAAATCGCCCTGATCGGAGTAGTTCAAGGAGCGGTCACGATAGCTCTTCAACCTTTTGGCGGAAGACTTGTTGACCGTGTTGGAAGACGGCAGTTGATGATAATTTATCGACTTGGATTGGTGCTTGTACCAGTTTTTCATGCTTTGGCGACAAGTGTTTTTCATTTGTATGTGGCAAGTGTGATTTTCGGGATTCTGGTTGCCTTCGGAGACGTAGCCATGTTTGCTTATCTTTTGGATGTCACTCAGGAAGAGCTCAGGGGCACGCTCAGCGCTTTCTACAACCTTCTAACTGGCATGATTTTCTTTGTGGGCTCTCTGGTCGGCGGGTACTTGGGTAGCTACTTCATTGGCGTGTTCGGCTTGGTTTTGGGTCCGCAAATCGTGTATGCAATATCAGCTGTCGGTCGAATTGCAGGGGGTTTGACGTTTACGACCTTAAAAGAACCGTACAAGTACCCGAGCTCTTTGAGGAAGGAACTGCTGCAAGCCCGGCTGAGAATCCCACCAGCCTGGGAGCGAGGCTGAGCCCAACGTGATTCTTCGACTGACCCGTCAGCAACTCACCTATCTTGAGAATGAAGCTAGGAAGTCTTCTCCAATAGAGGCTTGCGCCCTATTGTTCGGAAAAACCGTGCAGAAGGAGACAATTGTTGAGAGGGTTGTGATGACGCATAATGTTCTACAGTCAACAACTCGTTTCGAAATCGACTCCATGGCGTTTTACAGGGCTTTCACAAGGGCTGAAGAGGATGGCTTGGCTTTCTTGGGCTTCTTTCATTCTCACCCAGCACCTGCTACTCCTTCAAACGTTGACTTGCATTTCATGGGGTTGTGGGGCGACGCTGTTTGGCTGATTTTCTCTTTGACTGAAGACAGGTTTGCGGCTTTTTCAATGGATAAGCGTAGAGCCGTGCCCTTGGTTTTGGAAGTTGAGGGGAAAGATTAAGGATTAGTTGCTAAGTATTCTTTGTTTCAGGTAGGGTTGAGTTGTGGCTGAGGAAATAGAAGTTGAAGTTGAAGACATTAGGAAAGAGAACTTGAAAGACATTCCAGAGAGTTGCCGAGGGTGTGTCTACTGGGAGTTTCCACAGGACTTCGAGAAAGGAAAGAATGAACCGCAAATCAAGCCGGAGCTAGAAGCCAAGAAGCGTGAGTGGTTTGAGAAGACCTTGGAAGAATTCGGCACCTGCGGCAAAATCGTCTATCACAACGCAAAACCTATAGCGTATGCTCAATACGCTTCGTCAGCGCGGCTACCTAACATTAATGAATATGAATCTAAACCTGTGGGCAAACTTGAAGAAGGCGTTGTTTTCCTCTCGTGCTTGTACGTAAGTGATGAAACGATGCGGGGCAAAGGAATAGGCGAGATGTTGCTGCAAAAAATTCTTGAAGACTTGCGAAAACGGGGGTTCAAAGCCATCGAAACCTTCACTTGCCGAAGCAGTGCTAACAATCCTTCTGGTCCAATGGAGCTCTACGTAAAAAACGGGTTTCACATCAAAGACAAATCGAACCCAGAGTTTCCGCTCATGAGGCTGTTCCTTTAAGCATTCTACGTCGGGCGTGCGTTAGGCGTATGTCAAGGCTGACATCCCTCACCTCATAGGGGAGAGAGGAGATAAAAGCCATTGATCAGTCATCTGTCTGTGCTGCCATGACATACGTCATGATAAGGATGACATACGTCATGCTTATATAGGTTTCTGCAATAATACATCTGCTTCATTACGGAGAGTCATTATGCCCGCGCCGTGTGAAGTAGCAGTGAAATCACTAATTCCCGCCATTCGCGCGCACATCGCCAAAGAACTAATACAAACCTACAAAATGAAGCAAACCGACGTGGCATATGTCCTGGGCATTACGCAAACAGCGGTGAGTAAGTACGTCAGTAATGTTCGCGGGCAAGCGGTCAGACTTGACCGTGCGAAAGAGATTCAAGATATGATGAATGAGACTGCCTCTAAGATAGCAGATAAGAAAGTTTCAGGTCCACAACTAACGCTGGAGATATGCTCTGTCTGCCGGGCTGCAAGACGAGACGGGCTTATGTGCCAAATATGCGAACGCGTCGATCCGACACTCAAGAACACCTTGTGCAATATATGTAGAATTGAATAGCCCTGTCTCACGTTAGCCTTATTCTTCAATTTCCAAGGCTAAGGTAACCCAAAAAGCAGACCTGTGAACAGAAACCCCAGAAACGAAACGATGCTTGCTTTCGTCCAGCTAATCTCACGCATGGTTTTGACTGCGATTCCGCCTAGTAGCACGAGCCATGCAAAGGCAACTAGCGAGAAGTATGTTCCAAATTGATAAACATAAAGAGATCCCCAAGTCTGGGTCATCAGAGCCACGGCCTCGTCTATGCCAGCTTGCTCTGTGGGCGGCCACGAGCTAATCCCGAAAGATATTGGAGGCAACGCTAGATACATCGCTACACGCACGGCGTAGAGCACAACAAGAACCGATAGCAAATATCCGAGGATCACAAATGAATGGCGCAATGAAGTTTCTCTGCCCTTAAAGAATCTACCAGTCAAAGCTAGACCTACTGCGAACACAAGCCAATATATCAAAATATAAATGATTGTCGAAGTAAAGGTGCGAACAAGCCAGTCAGAGAAACCGTTTGTTGCTAGAAAACTGGTTAGTTGCCCATCAACTGTCAGTATTATCTTTGTGGCGCTGGCATACTGCGCTAAAGCGCTAACAAGTGGAATCAGAGCAGCCAAAGTTATTAGCCCCTTTGCAGTGGGCTTTTGTGCCAGCTGTCTGAATGTTCTCAGAGGTAAAACCAAAACCCTAAAAGGCAAAATCAAATCCATGGCAGCTGAGCTTTCGGCTGCTTTACTTGCTGGTGTAGTCTCTTCTGTTTTCGTTGTTTTGTTGTTCAATTTGCTTGATGCACTCCAGTCGAACTAGCGCGTTAGGTTTTACGTTACATTCCTAGTTTAAGCCTTCGGTATGTTTCGTAGTCAATATGTTCGATGTTTTTGTTTTCAGCTTGGTAACGGATTGTGAACTTTTGTCTAGGTCTCCTGTCGAGAATCTCGTTTGTGACACGTAATGAATAGGCGTCGCTTCCAGCGCCTGAGCCATAGCTTACAATAACGATTCGATCGTTTGGTTTAGCAATGTCAAGAACTGCCGCCAACCCTATCGGCGACGAGCCAGAATACGTATTGCCGAATTTGGCTACTTGTAAGCCAGGCATGAATTGCTCTTCTTTGAAGCCAAGCTGTGACGCCACTTTAACTGGGAAAGCTACGTTGGGTTGGTGTGAAACAAAATAAGTGATATCCTTAGGTTGCAGTCTCATCTTGTCCATGAGTTTTTCAGCAGCTTTGGTGACGTGCTTGAAATAAGCAGGTTCGCCTGTGAACCTTCCGCCATGTCTCGGATAGGATTCTTGATCTCGTCTCCAGAAGTCAGGCGTATCTGAAGTGCAGGAACACCAATCCTCGATTTCAGCGACAATGTCGTGAATGCCAAAAATGAAGGCAGACGCGCCGTAACCCACGAAGAAATCTAACTCGCCTCCAATCTCGTTTCGAGGCGCAGCTTGAGAATTGTCTGTGCCCACCACCATCGTGTAGTGTCCACGTACGCTCGGATAGTAAGCTAAGGCTGCAGCGTCCTTGAACATGCAGGTTGCCGCTTTGCATGCGAATTCTGTGTCCACTGCATCAACTGTCTGTAGACCTCTTTCTTTGTCTTCTTCCCCGAGTTTCAAGACTTGAGCCACTTTTGACGCTATCGGTTTGACAGCGTAGGGATTGGATTCTGAACCAACGTATACTTTCGCTATCATGAGAGGGTCAATGCCCGAGTGAATGAGCGCCATCTTGCCAGCCTCAACCGCAGCGGTGATAGAGTCTTCGTCGATGAATGGCACGCTTCTTTCAATGGCGCCTTCCTTGATTCTAAACTTGGACGTGTACACGCCGTACCCGACGATGCCTGGTTTTTCATGTTCTTTTTCCGCTTTCATGATTTGGTGATCCTGAAACGGATAATAATCGTCGGCAAATGTGAAAGTCAATGCTATCGTTGGAATTACGTCGCTCTGCTCCACTGCGTAGCGGCGTCTAAACCTTGGAACAACCTCTCTTCCCTCAAACTGAGTCGCATCAATCTTCTCCTCTCGCAGAAGGCTGTCAGTAAGCCTACCTGGCACGCGGACTTTGCCATCGTTGAAGGACACTATGCCGTAGATATACGACTCAAGTTTAGTGAACTTGTTCGTCGGTTCCTTCACTAACGTGCAGACTTCCAGCGTGCCTTTTTCGTAGAAGAAGTCGATGTCGTGCATTTTGCCCAAGCTCTTTCTTCCACACGTTCCGCAGTAGTCTCGAGGACGGAAGTATTCCTTGCCGCAGGTTCCGCATCTGCTTCCACGCAAGCGATCTCCAATATAGGAGACTCTTCTCTCGATGGGTTCACTGCTCATTCGTTCAGTCGCCTCTTCTTAAGATGTGGACGTAAGCCTTTGTTCCAAAGCCCTCCAGCTCCAGTGCACAGCCATACTCTAGTTCGGCATCAGTTTTCACTTGTCGGTTGCCTGCTTCGCCCTTGAGTTGCAGTGTGATCTCGTAGATTTGGGCTCCTCCCGTTGCTCCGAGCGGGTTGCCGTCAGCTTTCAACCCGCCATCAGTGTTCACACAAAGTTCCTTGTCGTTCACTCTGTAACAGCGCTGTGATTCTTTGAGGCTTTCAGCAATGTCTTTCCATGCTTGTCCTCGTTTGGCGAAGCCCAAGTCTTCAAGTGAAACCATTTCGACTAACGTGGACTGATCGTATAATTCAGCGATTTGAATGTCGGCTAATTCGATTTTCGCTGTTTTTACGGCGTTTTTCATTGCTATCGAACTGGCGATGAAGCCTGTTCTCTCTTCTCGAGCTGGATATGTAACATAGTCAGTTGCTGAGGTTGAGGATGCAACACAGATGGGCGTGTCTGAAAGTTGCTTGGCTTTCTTCAAGCTGGCTAAGATTATGGCTGTGGCTCCGTCTGATATGGGCGCAAAATCGTACAGTCCTAAAGGCTTTTGCGCCTTCTGGCGTTCTTTGAGCACGTTTTCCACACTGATCTCACGTTGGTATTGAGCGTGCTCGTTTTGAATAGCGTTCTTATGGTTTTTGACAGCTATTTGTGCCAGTGCGATGTTGAAGGTTTCAAGCTCAGCGCCTGAGATATGATGTTGCTTAACGTATTGGCGGAGCATAAGCTCGTGATTAGCTTCAGGTGTGCATCCCGCGTAATAGCTCCAAGGATCTTCCAAGAGCATGAGGTCGTCTCGGATTTTGTCCCAGCGATCAGTCATTTTTTCGACGCCGCCAACTAGGACCAGGTCGTATCGTCCGGCTTGAATGGCTGTGCAAGCATTGAGCAACGCCGAGCTGAATGAGCGCGTCTTCTCCATTGGTATGTGCAGTTCGGTGAGTTCGGATAAGAAGCCTTCTTCGATACCTATCTTGTTTGTTATTGGAAGAAAATAGTCAGCTAGGTATCCAGCGTCCAAATCCTTTCTCTCCAATCCAGCGGAAACTGATGCTTTGAGCCATGCTTCTTCGATGAGTTCTTCAGGCTCTCGCTCATAGTGTTCGCCGAATTTGGTTCTGCCGAGTCCGATGATGGCTGGACAGGAGTTTGTCATGAAAAAATCCCGTTCTCGCTTATGCTCCAAACTTTTCTTTACCTTTCATAGAGAGTCTATTAAAGCTTGTGTGTTTTCGGCGCATGTCAACTTGCTGTCTTATTCATCGCTACAATGTCTCTCTTCCATGCTCTTTGAAACTATAAGTATGAGTGCCTATCGTTATAGGCACATCTGGTGAGGCAAGCCAAGGTTGATTCGAGCGGTTTTCTTTGATCTCGGCGACACAATCATATCAGAGGAAGCAGTGGGCGGAAAGCACCTGTGGGAAGCCACTGTAACAAAACTTCCTTACTTAGACGAGGTTTTGACAGAATTGAAGCGAAAGGGGTTCAAGCTTGGCATCATAACAAACACCGTAACTTCGCGCGAAGAACATGTTCGCATGGCATTACGGAAGGTAAACGTTGAAAAATACTTCGACTACATCATCACATCGGTCGACATCGGACATGAGAAACCTGATGAACGGATATTCATGACCGCCCTAAGAGCCCTTAGAGTAAAACCACACGAAGCCGCTATGATTGGCAATCGAATAAGCTCCGACATCGTAGGCGGAAACCGAATGGGCATGAAAACCATACTTTTCAGATGGAACAAACGCTACAACGAAAGAATAACAACGCCTGAAGAGCAACCCACACGCACCATAAAATCACTAAGAGAACTGCCACTCATACTCGAAGAGATATAAGAACCAAACACACAATTTTTAGGTTAAACACAGCTAAAGAGCTTTGACGGAGGAATGCACTTGCGTCTCAAGAGGCTGAAGCCTGAAGAGAAAGTCAAGATGGCAATAGAGATGACTGATGCAGTTGTGAAAATCTGTGCTGACGGCATAAGAGACCAGTATCCGAGTTTCACGGAAGAACAAGTGCAAAAAGAACTGGCAAAAAGAGTGAATTACCAGAAGCGATTTCACCATGAGGTTTAGAAACTGAACGCTTTCTCAGACCTCATCGAAAGGATTGTACGGAATTTCAACGCAGCTGGCATCGACTACATGTTCACTGGCGCTGTTGCCGCAAGCTATTATGGCATTCCCCGCACAACCATGGACATCGACATAGTAGTCAAAATTGCACGGGAGAATCTGCAATCTCAACTTGTGAAGCCATTAATGACAGCTGAGATATTGCTGGACCAACGCAAAATACTCAAGGCAATTGAATCCAGCTACAAGATTGTCACTCTTAGAGATAAGAAAAGCCGCTACACGATGGACATTATACTATCCGAAACGAAACTTGAGAAAAGGTCGGCAACAATCACTGGCTTGCCGAGCTTCGTTCAAACACCAGAAGACCTTGTCTTATCAAAACTCCGCATGATAAAAGCCACAGTTTCAAAGGACAAAACCCAAAAAGACAGAGGCGACATCAAGGCAATCTTGAAACACACCAAGCTCAAACTAAAAGCGCTTAGAAGGGAGGCACAGAGACAGAGCACATTAGCTCTACTGGACGAGCTGATGAATCAAGAATAATCGAGCATGTTTCGAAAAAACGAAAGTAGGCAAGAAAGGCTTCTTTTTTCAGCCGAATAGGGCGCCTAAGCCTTCGATTGCTGCCTCTTCCTTCTTCTTTGCTTCTTCCTCTTTCTTCTTCTTTTCCTCAGCCGCGGTTGCTGCTTTGGCTTCTTCTTTCGCTGGCGCTGCTGTTGCAGCTGGCGCTTGGGCTGCGGGTGCAAAAGTGGTAGCTTGCTTTAGGGCTTCGTCTATGTTGACTTCTGCAAGCGACGCGACGAGCGCTTTGACTCTTATCTGATCCGCTGTTATGCCTGCGGCTGTTAACACTTGAGTTAGAGTGTCTTCGTTGACTTGTTTGCCCGCCTTGTGTAGTAGGATGGCAGCGTGGACGTATTCCATACTCATGTTGGTTTCACCTCTCCCTCAATTACAATTTCTTGCTTTTCAACCTTTCTGAGTTGATGTTTCAGGCGGTTTCTCCTCTGCCTTAGGTAGTTTGGCGTTTAGACTTGATGCTTCAGCGTGAGCTTTTCTGAGCAAGTCGCCCACAGTCTCTCTTGTTGGTATGCCCGCATTTAAGGCTAGGTTTAGGGCTTTGCGGTGGGCAGTCTGCAGCAACAATGAAACACTGTCTGATGTTGGGTAGCCAGCGTTCAAAGACAGATTCAAAGCGTTTGATATGGCTTCTGTGAGGCTTTTTCTGAAACCTTCCAGATCTATGTGTAATTGATCTTCCGTTATGAGAAGTCCATTCTCGTAAACCGCCTTTAAGCTGAGGCCAACCTCAACTGGCTTTATGCCCAGTTTGGACAGCACGCCTGCGAGGCGAGCGTCGATTACATCGCCTTTCTTCGCCACCATGGTATCCTTGTTGATCCATACGCTGCCCGCTTCGATTCTTGTGGGCAGACCTACAGAGTTCAATTGACTGATGACTGGACCGGGAGACTGTCCCGTGTTTCCTGCGGGAACAATTACATCCATGGCAGCGATGTCTCCAGCCTTAGCTGTAGTCGTGACTCTGCCTTTTTCCAGCAAAAGCGATAATTTGAAGGGATTGAGGTCGGTGAACAGGAAGATGTTGGAGCCGCTAAGCAGTGGTTCAAGCTTTTCTAAACCGGGTCTGTCCTTGTATTCAGCGACAGCTCGGCTCATCAAAGTGTTCTTGAAGACGCGGACGCTGGCTACGCCTTTAAGTTTCTTCTTCATCTCCTGCAATTGTGCCGCTCGCACTTTCTGTAGGTTAGCTACTCCCAGACTCTTGTGATCGTTCAGTAGTTTCTTGATTTCTTCTACTTGAGCGGCTTTCTGCACCACAACTTGCTTAGACATAGCCCGCTGTTCCTGCCTAAATCTTCAATCTTACAGGCGGACCCATCGCTGCCTTAACCACGACAGACCTTATGTTTCTGAGTCCACGCTTCAACTTGCCCTCAAGTCGCCTGATCACAGTTTCAATGTTTTCAGCAATTTGCTCATCTGCCATATCCTCCGTGCCAATGCGACATTGCAGCACGGGTTGACTGCGCAGACGAACCAGCACCATCTTGCGTTGCTTCTCAATTACGCTGGCAATATCCACGTTAGGCGGCACCGGAGTGGGCATACGCCCCTTTGGACCTAAAACTGCGCCTAGGACTCGTCCAACTGTGGGCATCAAAGGCGCCTCGGCGATGAAGTATTCATACTCGTTCACCAGGGTTTTTTGTCTCTTCTTGTCGCCTGCCAACGCTTCCAAGTCGGCTCGTTCAACGACCAGATCGGCGCCGGCTCTTCTTGCTCTGAGGGCTAATTCACCCGAGGCTATGACGCACACTTTGCTTTGCTTAGTCACTGCGTGTGGCAGTTCAATTGATTCTTGAATTTTGCTCTCGGGCTTCTTCATGTCGATGTCGCGTAGGTTGATGATCAACTCTACTGATTGAGCGAACTTTCTTTTTTCAGCCTTGCTCTTGGCTTCTTTTACTGATTCGAGAAGCATTTTGGAGTCTAATGACATCGCGGAAGCCTCGGTGCTCTCAAACCGTATGGAACCCAGTTATAAAAATCTTGTCGTATCAACTCAGGCGTGCAAAGATGATAGGGTGGCTATGGTTCACGTTTCCAGTCCGCGATTGTTTTTCAGTCTAGATGCTTAACGTCTTCACCAACAGTGTACAAGAAGGTGCGTGCGGAAGATGGACCCAAACGTTGGAATCGTTTACCCAGCTCCTTGATGACCTCTGCATAATCGTTCGATTTGTCGAGGCTGTCGAGAAAGGAGCGGAATGAGCCGTGCTCTTTCCTTACGCTCTGAAAACGTTTCGCATTCTCAACTGCGGCAGTTATTTTCGCTCGGTTTCTAACGATACCCGCGTCGCCCATCAACCGTTTAACATCCGTTTCCTTGAATCCCGCAACCTGCGCGATCGAGAAGTTTTTGAAAGCTTTCTTGAAGTTAGGCCACTTCTGATCGATCATTTTCCAGTTTAACCCGGCTAGGAAGATGACTCGTGTCATGTTCTCATAGTATGCGTCGTCGTTGGGTGGTCGTTTGCCTCTGTACATCCATTTTGGTGGACTCCAACCTTTTTCGTCGATTTCTTCACCTCCGAGAACCTGTATGTAAGAGCCTATTATCCAGTTTCTTATGTTTCTGGGCGACGAAATATAAGATTCTCGTATGTTCGCATGGATATGTGCAGAAGCGGGTCTGGTTGGAGTTTAGTTTTCTTTTTCTAGGATGGAGTCGTGTTTTCCTTGGTCGATTTCTGCTTGAATTTCCTTCGGGTCTTTTCCTTCAACAGTAACTCCCATGCTTACGCAGGTGCCCAGAACCTCTTTCACCGCTCTCTTAACGGTCGGTGCTAACAGCTCTACACGCTTCATCTTCGCGATCTTTACAAGTTGTTCCATGCTCAGGTTTCCCACCTTCTGAGCTTTGGGCGAGCCTGAACCTTTCTCTATCTTCAGCTCGCTTACGATCAAGGCTGACGCTGTCGGCGTGCCAACAGTAACTTCAAATTCTTTGGTCTCCGTGTCCACTGAGACCTTAACAGGCACTTTCATGCCCGCGTAATCCTTGGTGACTTCGTTGATTTTGTTCACTATGGCGAGTACGTTGACGCCTAATGGTCCCAATGCTGGTCCAAGGGGTGGTCCAGCTGTGGCTTGTCCGCCTGCAACTAACGCTTCTACAACCTTCTTAGCTGTGCTCATTGTAGTGTCACTTCTCCTTCTTTCTTTGCTCTTTCAACTAGGCGTACGTAGTCGGCGTGTACGGTGATGGGCAGTGTGAATGTGGCTTCGAGCAGTTCAAGGGTTACTTCTTCTTTTCCTTTGTCTATGCGGGTGATTTTGGCGCGCATACCCTTGAACGGTCCGCCTACGATTTCTACGACGTCGTCTGTGCCCAGTTCTTCTATGATGGGCTTGGTTACGATGTAGCGTTCCACTTCTGAAAACGTGATCAGTCCTGGCACTCTTGACCGTACGTGTTTGACGCCCGCGATAGCCTGCTCCACGAAATGTGGTCCGTCGGCCTCCACGAAAACGTAGCCTTTCATCATTTCTGGCACAAGAACGGCTTTGATTGGCAGTTTGGTGGTTTCCACTCTTGAGGCTATCATGTCTGCCACGTTTTTCTCCTGTCCAGCTGTGGTGCGAACCGCAAAAACTGATGTTGGAATTTTCCTCTGCTCTTCAGTCATTCGTGCAGCAGCCTTCTAGACGCCGCTCCAAGCTTGAAGCGTTGAGGAGATGAATTTGATGAGGAAACCAACAGCGCCTATGGCAGCGATGCCTAGAACGCAGATTTTCATGGATAACCATAACTCGTCTCTGCCCGGTTTCTTGGCCAATTTCAGCATGTTTGCGGCTGAACTGAAGAAAGATCTGATGCCCAATGTTGGTCAACCCTCAATCAACAACTAGAATCTAATATTAAAGCGTTATCAACACTGAATACACGCGTTTCAGGTCTTTTGTCTAGGTTTTCAGGATTCACTTATATGGTACAGAGGCGACAGTCTTTAACAGACGACGAGGTCTGCCAAAATGACCAAGCGCCAGCTCGCAGATAAAGCGGCGTCAAGATTCTTAGGCGGCTTCCACTGTGCTGAAAGTATCCTTCTCACATTAGCGGAGCATTATGGAGTGAGTAGCTCCCTTATTCCTAAGATTGCAACACCTTTCGGCGGAGGCATTGCCAGAAGCGCTTCTATTTGTGGATGCGTGACTGGAGCGCTTATGGGAATCGGCATGAAATACGGTCGCACGAAAACCACGGATGATAGACGAAGAGCCTACTCTCTGGCAACCAACTTTATGGCAGCCTTCGAGAAAAGGTTCGGCAGTTTAATCTGTTACGAGTTGATTGGCTGCGATTTTCGAACACCTGAAGGACACAAACGTTTTGAACAACTGAAGGAAAGTCGCTGCGCTAATTTCGTGAGGGGCGCGGTTGAGATTGTGCTCGAAATAGACAAAACCGCCTAAGCACGATCGAAGCTTTGAATTCATGGCTTTAGAGTAAAAGGGGCAGCTCTGTTAGAGAAGAGATTATGTGATCCACAGTTTTGCATTCAGCTTTTCCAGTGCGGCAGAGGAGAGCTGTCTTTAGTCCAAGTTGATGAGCGGGTTTAATGTCTGTTCTCACGTCGTCACCAACCATCATCGCTTGTTGAGCTTGTATCCGAAACTTGTTGAGAATCGCTGTGAGGCTTTTCGGGTTTGGCTTAACTGCTCCTGACTCTTTTGCGGTACAAATGTAATCGATTTCAATGTTGTTCTGTTCTAGGAGCGGTTTGAATCTCCATGAGGCGATGGTGGTTACAATAGAGGTTTTGATCCCTCGATTCTTCAATGCATTGAGTGTAGGTGCAACATCCGGGTAAAGCACCGTTCCCTCCAATTCCAAATCCTTGGCTGCCAACCTCTTTACGAGCATCGGTGACGATTGAATTTCCAATCGCTTCAAGACTTTAGCGTAGTATTCGTGCCGAGTGTTTGCTCTGCCCCTCGGGTAGTCAATGAAGGATACAAACTGGCAAGCAGACCAAACTTCTTGATAATAAACCTCGTGTCCTGCTTCTCTCAAGATCCGGCTTAAAGCTTCATCTCTCGGCTCCAGTCCTTCCTGGGAAGTTATGAGGGTTCCGTACAGGTCGAAGATGACGGCTTCAATCATGAGTTTTCACCTGTTATTGCTTCGAGTCTTTTCTTGGGCAGAGACAGGGCGCGTTCGAATTCGTAGACGACTCTGGATACGATGGTCCATGTTTCGAGCATCTCAGAATCTACACAAGTGATCTCATCCGCCAGCTTCAGAGTTGCATTGGAGAAGTGTCCTTTTGGAAAGCCACCTATAAGCACTGCTGGCATATTCTGCGCTGCGAGTTTTGATATTGATGTTTCAAGCGTTTGACGCTTGCCCAACCTGCTTAAGGCTAACACATATGATGGCTTGATTTCACGAATCAACTCTGGAAGAACCTGCTTTTTCAAAGTTAGCAATGGTTTGTCAGCTGGGTTAAGTGGGGCCCTTCCAAACTCGAACAACTGTTCTATTAGGCTTACGAAGCGGCTGTAGTTTCTGGGCAGCCTAGCTTCAGGGTTGATCCAGATCACGTAATCGTTCAAGGTGTGCACGTAGACTGTTAAAAGCTTCGCTTTGTTCAGCGGTGAGCCTAAAGCCTCCAACAAGGCGAAATGCACGACGTCTGGTCGTCCGCGTTTCTCGCTTTGCGTCAGTTTCATCATGGCTACATGATGGTACGAACGGTCTAGGAGAACACACTGTGGATGCTTACGACGTGTTTTTGCCCATTTTCTTACACTTGGATGAGTCCATAGGCTTTCGGGGATTGTTTCCAGCGCCGACTCGGCTATTATTAGGGTCAGCACGATGTGTTCCTCTTATTTTTTGGACGAATGCTTTGGTTAGGTGGCATGTTACCGTTGTGTTGAACAATGTACAGAAAAGCCTATCTGAACAGACAATCACGATACTATTGAGGCGAGATGGTTTAGAGGTGGGATGGTGAGGCTTTCGAGGAAAGTCTCAATCGCGTTGCTGGCTGGCGCAATCATTGTTTCTTTAGCTGGTGCAACAGCTTATGTATGGTACTTCCGCATCACAGCGCCTGTAGTCTACGGCGAATCGTTGGAGTTCTGGTACACAGACGAGGCATTGAACGGTGTATGGCAGAGAATCTTGATAGACCAGACTGTTTCGCGTCCGGCTGTAGATCTGACTAAAGGCGTCTTCAATGTTAAGGTGCTGGTGAACAACACTGCTTTGCGACCAGTTGGCTTGAGAGTTGAAATCAAGGCGGTTGACACAGCAACCGATGAAGCAACGAATTTTGTTGGGTTCAACGTTACGGGCGTTGGGTTCAACTGGGGGAGCATGGCTTGGGAAGAGGTGCTTCCAGCTGATGGTTTGACCAACCTGGACATCCGATATGTTTTGAATAGTGAAGCGCCAGTTGGCTATACTGGTTTCCAGATAGTTTGGTCAGTCGGTCTTTTTGAGACTGTGGAGCAAGAAAAGGCTGAATTCGTCACGGTTGATATAGGCTATCATTCTGGGCACACGAGCTCAGCCTATTACGTCATCCAAGACACCGAAACTTGGACGGGTGTGTGGAATCAGCACAGCCAATTCTTGGCAGAGCCTGAGCCTGCACCTTCAATAGATTTCTCAAAATACACTGTAATCGCAGTGTTCATGGGAGAAATGCGCACAGGCGGATACTCGATAAGGGTTTATGACATTGTTGATGCAGGTTCGTCGTTGATCGTGAAAGTTGAGAAGACAGAGCCGGGTCCGAAATGCATTGTGACGCAGGCGCTTACTCAGCCATACCACATGGTTCAAACGGCGAAGACTGATAAACCGATCTTCTTTGAAACGATCACGAAAATCACAGAATGCCCGTGACGACGCAAACGATTCGGTTGGCAAACATGAAAGGCTCGTGAGGCTCTTACTTTCGCTTATGTCTCCGCCTCACTCTAAGTGCTTTCTGCGGCTACTCTTAAGAACATAGGTTTCGAAGGGCTTCCCAGTTACCGCCAAGGCATCCTCTCTCCAAGGGCTTTGAGGTGGGAGAAACATGAATCGGTAACTTTCGATGACTCTCTCACCACAACATTCCGATCTTTTATCTGAACACGCAACGTTATGAATCTGGATTTGAGCCTACAATTCTGAATTCATAACGCTTTTGGACGGCTTGTCTCTTATTCATGAGACATGGCAGACTTCGCCACATTATTCACGCTTATTCTTGTCGCTCTCACGTTCGTCATAGTAGGCATGTGCTTCATAGTCTACATCATGATCATAGGTGAAAGGCAAAAACGCATGAAAGCTGAGGGCGTTCCAGCGCCTGATGAAGAGTTTGATGAAGAATGCCCGCATAATTTTGGATACTTAAGCGGGTTTCCTCTGAATCAACCCATCCCAGAAGAATGCTTCGGCTGCGTGAACGCCATACAATGCATGAATCAAAAAAAGCAAGTCGCTGAAGCTGAAGCCGTTGGATCAGCCGAATCCCAATAGGGACTCAGTCACTGAAGAGAAACCAAAAAAAGAATATTGCCCATAGTCTTTTCATATCTCCCCAGCAATGTAGCTTGGGAATCATGGGATGAGTGAAACTAGGCAGATAGCGCTGCAACGCATTCGCATTCTTTTTGAGTTGGCTAAAGAGAACATCCGCAAGGAACCCGATTTGGCGCAACGCTATGCATTGATCGCTAGGAAAATAGCCATGAGGACACGGGTTAGGTTGCCCACAGAATACCGTCGCCTCATTTGCAGGCACTGTAAAAGCTTTATTTATCCAGGGGTGAACTCTCGTGTCCGTGTTCAGCAGAGACGAGAGCCTCACATGGCGACAACTTGCCTGATCTGCGGCAAAACAAGTCGCATACCACTGAAAAACCGTGAGAAAACGAAATGATAACGTCCAAAATGAAGCGCCGATTGAAACGTGCGTTCAGCAGCGAGAGACCCACAGTTTGGGTCGGTAAAGAAGGATCAACGACACAAATCGTGAACGAAATCAGCAGACAGTTGGAGCAGCATGAAGTTGTTAAAGGTAAGATTCTGCAGACTGCGCTCAAAGACGAAGCCACTAAGGAAGTAGCAGCAAGAATAGCGAAAGAAACAGAGTCGACTCTGCTTGAGGTTCGAGGGCACACATTCATACTTTACCGCCGAAAAAAGAAAGCTCAGCTTACTGAGAATCCAGCTAAGCCCTCTCAATCGAGACGTTGAGTTCCTTCAGGGCATTGATGATTTTCTGTCTATCTGCGCCTCTAAGGCTTTTCCAATCGAAAACTGCTGCGTCCACCTTCTCCACGGTCCTCTGAACACACTGCTTAACTGTGTCGGCATCTACTGATGGCGCCGCATACTTGGAGATTATGTGTCCAAAAGCCTTAGGTGTGGTTAACGCGATTTTGGTGAATCTTTCGTTATAATGGGGTCCACCCACGCCCAGAACAACTGGATACTCTGCGTTTTCTGAGATGGCTGCCATAGCTGAATGTGCCACTGCCTCAGCGGCTTTCACGTCTTTCCACTGTTCCAACGAGCTGCCCAACTCAACAAAAATAGCTGGCATGTTTAGGGAAGGTCCATGATGGGTGCATTCGTATGAAACCTCGTATAGAAGGTTGTTTTCCTCCTTGATTCTGGCTAACGCTAGGAGCGCGTTTTTCATGGCACTCGCTGGACAGATTGAAACTCGTTTGGGAAGTCCGCCTAACTCCGCCTTCCCCAGATTGCCAGGAACATGGACAGACAAGGTTGGGAAGCCGCTTACACTAGCGTGGCGGGAAACAAACACCACCAATTCAGGAGTAAAATGCTCTGTAATGTATTGAGTGTGAATAAGCTCTTGATTGATGAAAACCAGCTTGATGTCGTGGTCAGCAACATGCTTGAAATACACGTTGTTTTCTTGAAAAGCTTCAGAAAGCTTCTCGAAGCCGTATCGTTCAGTAATTTGGTGAGCAATGTTCATGCTCGCAACATCTTTGGTTGAGGCGACAACGAGAATCATAAACTGAGACCTGTGGCTGTAGTGAGACAGGTCACTAAACTTATATGTGCTTTGAGATGTCTTCTGCTTCAACTCTCAGAGTCTTCAGGAGATGAAACAGAATCATGCACTTACTAACCCTAAAAGACTGGAATCCAAAGCAAATCGAAGAAGTGATAAACAAGTCGATTGAAATCAAGAAAAACTCAGCGAAATACCGCACAACGCTACGCGACAAGTCGCTGGCTATGATATTCCAGAAAACATCAACACGAACCAGAGTCTCATTTGAAGTCGCCATGACTCACTTGGGCGGACACGCCTTGTACATAGACTGGAGAACCACCAACCTAGTCTTAGCAGACATTCGAGACGAAACCAAATACCTCTCTCGAAACGTAGACTGCATAATGGCTCGGCTATTCAAGCACAGCGATCTGCAGGCTATGGCTGAAGCCTCACGGGTGCCAGTGATAAACGGCTGCGACGAGAAATATCATCCATGCCAAGCGCTAGCTGACCTCATGACTGTTAAAGAGAAAAAGGGTAAGTTGAAAGGCACCAAACTGGTCTACATCGGCGTCCACAACAACGTATGTAACTCGCTAATCGTGGGCTGCACCAAAACAGGCGTTGAAATCACAACAGTTACGCCCATGAAGAATGAACCTTCAATGGATAAGGAACTTCTGAAGACTGCAGAAAAAACTGGTCTCTATCACTCAACGCTAGATGTCAAAAAAGCTGTTCAAGATGCCGATTTTGTTTACACGGACACCTGGGTAGACATGGAATTTTTCCTTGACCCGAAATTCAAGGAAGAAAAAGAGAAACGCCTCAAGCTTATGATGCCCTACCAAATTAACAAAGAACTCGTGAAAGGAAGCAAAGCCTACATCATGCACGACATGCCCATACACAGAGGCTACGAAATCAGCGCCGACATGATTGAAAACCCAAAATCAATCATCTACCAACAAGCAGAAAACCGCCTGCACACAGCGAGAGCAGTGCTGTTGGAGTTACTTAAGAAACCTTAGGGTTCCTTCGAGAAGTCGAGGTATCATTGCGCTTATCTGCTTTCTTCCTTGGGAACTGGGATTCTGCGCCTCTACTTCAACCAATTGCCATGAAGTTAACCCGTGAATATGTGTTGAACAATCGTGTCGTAATATTTAATACATCTCCCGAGTAAAGCCTTTTTTGATGGGCTAGAATGTCGTCAAAAACTGTAGTGAAGTATTATGCATTAGGCTTAATAGCGCTCTTGGCAGGTTTTGCAGCTAGTTTAGGTGTTTGGTATGTGTATGCTCAGGCTAGTTCGGCTGAGAAACGACAAGTCTTGCGGGAAGAGACCTTCAAAATCGGCGCTGGAGAACAGAAGTTCAAGGCTTTCTACCTTTCCGCACCTGCCGACAGTTTTGAAGTCACATGGAATGTTTCGAAGGGTTCTGTGAAACTCAGTCCGTGGCAGGCAACCATAATTGAAGATTCGCACGGTTATTTTGACCATTACATAAATGAAACTACAGTTGAAAAGGTTCAAACTTGGTTCTTTGAGGGAAACAACGGAACTGCTGGATGTGTAGGAGCAGATGTAAACCAAATCTGGTATATCTTCTTCTACAACGAAGATTCCTATGAAAAAGAAGTTTCCTTTCAAATAGTCAAAGTATGGCACGGCTTGTTTTAGCCTTACGTAAAGGCATATCTCAACGAACCGTTAGTCGAGACTTAAACTGAACCCAGCTTCCGTTTGGTCTGTCACATTGACTCTCAAAGCTCTACCACGGAAAACGTGAGAGTAAGGATTATGTGTTTTAAGCAAGAAGAACTCGAATTCGATGCGACCTTCTTATGCTTGTTCATTGAAATTAGGTCTTTAGTTCACAAGTTTTAAATACAATGGGTCTGGAGAATCCTTCTGCCTGCGGTGTAGGTTGAGATGAGCGAGAAGTTTGAGGACAGAATGCTGCAAACCATTGTGTTAGAGTCTCCGAAAGGAGTAGCCGATCTGCTTAGGTCAGCTGCACATCCAGTGAGAGTGCAGATACTTGCATTGCTCCTCAAAGAAAAACATGACTTTGCTGAGCTGATGAAAGAGACTACGCTTTCAAAAACTGCTCTGGCTAATCACTTGAAGCTTCTGCTTAACAGGAGGCTTATTCAACGGGTTGACAGAGGCGAGTATTCACTAACTGTTGACGGTCGAGATTTGTTGAATGCAGCGGCTACAATGTACCGGGATTCTGTTCAGAGAGAGGAATGGAGAACTGAGCTCATGCTTCAGCGTTACACCAAAGGCTTGACAGAGGTGAACCGTTTGAATAAGAAGGAAATCAGCAGAAAAGTTGAGTACCTACCATGCTGGCTATCTTACACAGGCGCCATGGCAGGCGCACTCAGAGCGTTAGGCATCGACTGCGACATAACAGACGTCGGAGGCTACTCAGGCTACTCCTTCATAATCAATGTGGCTAAAGGAGTCACCTGTCCTTCGGGACCAACCGCTCTCCCACATCAGACTTGGAACGAAGTCAGAAAAGGAACTGAAAACCTCGGCTACACTATTGAGAAATTCGAGCATCCAGCAGGCTATCCAGCTGAAGAGGGAAAGCCAACCCCTGAAGAAATCGAAATCGCCAAGAAATTGTTCGAGAAAATCAAACAGGAAATAGACACCAAAGACAGACCCGTCGTTGTCTGGGGACTCGCCATACCAGAATACGGAATCATCAAAGGCTACGACGGAAACAGCTACCTAACAAGCACATACCGAAGCATCATCAAACAACCCGAAACTCCCATCCTATACTACGACCTAAAAGCACCCGGCTGCCTCGAAGCCATTTTCTTCAGAAACACAATAAAGCTTGATGCCAAAACCGTTGATATAGAAGCACTGAAAAGAGCCATCAACTTCGCAAGCAAAGTGCATACTTTCGACAACTATGTTGGAGGACCCGCCGCACTGGAAGAATGGGCACGCGTTCTGGAGAAACTGCCAGATGAAAAACAGAATTACATGGGCAACAGCTACGTCGGTGCCTGCATCTGGGAAAGCCGATGCATGAACGCCGAATTTCTGAAACGACTCGCCAACAAGCATCCTGGAAAACAGGCGAAGCACTTGCAGAAAGCTGTCGAATGCTACCAAAAATCGGCGGCGCTAATGAAAGAATTCACAGGAATCTTTCCATTCAAACCACAAGGCGCAATGAAACTACAAGACAGAAAAAACGGAGCAAACATACTCAGACAAGTCAAACCACTAGAAGAACAAGCGATCGAACACATGCAGAAAGCACTAGACAATTGGGAAACCAACTAAGCACCCAAACCACATCTCCCCCTCTTTCTTTCATCAAACCTCAAAGCATCCAAGAAGTTGTCGTAACAAAACACTACACCGGTCAACAACAACTTCCGCACTATTCTCCTGCACATGCACCTGATGATGACACTAAGAACGATTGGACAACGACACCCACGAAACCTAGCCTATAATAGGAAGTAGTAGTCAACGTACACGCGGGACTGACGACTACTTCTGAGCAGACTAAGCTGGGCGTTATTACAATTTCCCAGCGAAAAGCTAACGACTCATGAAAATTCAGATCGCCTCAAACAGCCTACGTTCGCATGTTCAACCACAACTGCTCAAGCAGGCACTACAGAAGAAGGCATAAGGGAATTAACGTCTTCTTCTTTTCAAATTTCTTTTCCCGCAGAGCTCACCCCAACATACTCAAACACCACGCATGGCAACATGAAACTTCACGCATACCAACATAGAACACCACGCTAAAACCAGCGAAAACAGAGCCAAAACCACCATACAGAACCAAAAACAGCGCCACAAACCCAAACAAAAAAGTCTGACTTTCACCTCAAAAAAATTTTTCCAGACTCATACTAACCCTAGTAGCCCTACTTCAAAATCATGTCCGTAAATCGTTCAGGCTGGAACTCCTCCAAATCATCATACCGTTGACCCGTACCAATAAACAAAACAGGCTTCTTAGTCACAAAAGCCACACTCAAAGCCGAACCACCCTTAACATCAGCATCAGTCTTCGTCAAAATCGTAGCATCAACACCCACACTCTTATGAAACTCCTCAGCCTGCAAAACAGCATCATTACCCGTCAAAGAATCAACCGTCAACACAGTCAAATCAGGCTTAACAACACGCTTAACCTTACCCAACTCAGCCATCAAATTCCTATCAGTCTGAATCCTACCAGCCGTATCAATCAAAACAACATTAATCCCATGAGCCCTAGCATGACTAATAGCATCAAAAGCAACAGCAGCCGGATCACTACCATACCCATGCTTAATCATACGCACACCCAACCTACGCGCATGCTCCTCCAACTGCTCAATCGACCCAGCCCGATAAGTATCAGCACAAGCCAAAACCACCGAATAGCCGTTCTTCATCAAAAGCCGAGCAACCTTAGCAATACTAGTCGTCTTACCAGTACCATTAATCCCCACAAAAACCACAACAAAAGGCTCCTTCAAAACCCGCTTCTTCTCAACCACACCCAAAAAATCAATACGCTCAGAGGGAGTCAAGATCCCAAGCAGAACAGAACGCAGATTATCTTTAACCACCCGTCCCCTGTCCTCAAGCCGCTTAACCTGCACTCCATCCAACCGCTTCTCCATTTCCACACCTATGTGATCCGCAACCGAAAAAGCCACATCATTCTCAACAAGCTCTAACTTAAAATCCTGCATAATCGAACGAATCTGGTCAGCCTTAAGCTGAGTGGTCGCAACTTTCTCAACTAGTCCCTTAAAGCCTGCCCTCAGTCTCTGAAACACTAGCTCTTCTCCCAGATTGACTCAACTTAACCGACAAATCCTGAAGCTTCTCCCTATCCTCCTGAATCCGGCCCACAACCTGCACCAACTGCTGCTGAAGCGCTGTCCGAGTCTTCTCCATCTCACCTATACGATTCTGAACCATCTGCTTAGCATCGCCCACACTACGCTCCATCGAAACACCAGCCCCAGCGCCCACGATAACCTTGTCTGTGCTCTCCAACTTCGCCTTAACAAACGAGCCTCCGCCAATAGGCACAAACAACGATGCATCTGACGACTCCTTCTCCACACCGTCCAAAGTCATTCGAGCAATGTTCAACTCCGCCAAAGCTGCATTGACGAGGTTAAGCCTAGCCTGCACCGTCTCAGCCGTTCCTTCCAAAATCTGAAGCTCAACTGCCAGCGCGCGGAAATTCTCTCGATCACTACCGGACACGTCACTTCTCCCCCATTGTCAACTTCTTAACAGCCGGATCGGTGATTTCTTCTGCGCTAATTTCCTCAACCTTGAACACTTTGATCTGGACCCGTTTTGCCCTATGTTTGCTGCCAATCTCCATGAAAACCCTTTCAACCGCCTCCTCAGGCTTCAACGCACGGATCTCCTTCCGAAATTCCGTCATATAATTCGGCTTCATGATCTTGCCGACAACTCTAAACACTTTAACTTCACTCATTCTTCCTTCACCACATCCAAAGCTTGACCAATGATGAAAAGCTCTGGACCAGTTGTGACAAATCCTGCCGCGGCACCATGACTATTCGCGATTAGTCCCAGTCCCACGTAAGGAATACCGCAATTGACTGTGCCCACGTCAAGTGGCACCTTCAACACTTCCTTCAATCGCTGTTGCTCCTCTTCTTTCAGCAACGGGTGGACGAGCACGCCCTTATTTGTTGCGGTAGCCAACGAGCCCACATAGGGCAAGCCAGCAATCTCTCCAAGAACTACCTCAACCCCTAATGCATCAGAAATGCCAGCTAAGTCCTCTTTCTTCAGCCTCGGATCAGCGATGGCTCCATTGTCATTAGCGAGAACCATATTGCCGTAGGCAGTTCGATTAGTCTTCATGATCGCGACGTTGATGTCTGGTGCTTCAGATCTGATCGAGTCGATCTCTTCGTCAGCCACATAGTGTGGTAGCACAATGCCGCAGGAGTTTGCACATGCTAAGGCGCCGATTAACACAGACTCGCCGATCATCGTCTCAACAACCTTGACTTTCAGACATTCTTGCAGTCTCTTGGTTTTGGCTTTTGGCATTTGAGGTGGCACAATCGCGATTTTCTCAGTTGCGAGCGAGTAGACTCCGATGCTGGCGCTGCCAAACAAGCCCATCAGGTCAATCGCCACAGCTAATCTCCTTCAGCCAGATAAAGCGTAACCACGCCCTCTTTGTCCTTAACAGCGCGGACTCGTATGTTTCTTGGCGGCTTCTCAATTCCACGACTCCAGAGTTTCTCGTTCACTTCGTTGCTGATGACGAGCCGCCCTTCTTCTTCCTCTTCTTCTTCACCTTTGCCTCCAGTCTCAATCTTCATGTGGCGTTGAATAAAGCTCTTAACTATGCGCACCGCTCTTGGCGTACGCTTCTTTCGCGGAGAAATCCAAGCTCTGCGTAATGGAATCGTGTAAATTCTCTCTTCAACAATTTCTTTTTCCTCAGGCGCTTTTTCCTTTTTCTCCGCCTCTTCAACTTCCTCTTCGGCTTCTTCTTCACGAGCTAAAGGTTCAATCTCTTCCTCAGCTTTCGCTTCTAAGGCCTCTTCAGCCTTGCCTTCTTCTTCCTCTTCTTCTGTTGCTGCAGTTTCTTCCCGAGTCTCTGCTTCTTCCGTTGGCTGTTCCTCGACTCTTTCTGTTGGCTCTTCGCTTGGTAGGGCTGTCTCTTCGTCTTCTTTCTTGGTTTTTTCTTCTATGGCTTTATCTTCGACCGTGTCCAATGCCCCCGTTTCGGGTTGGTTCGCACTCTGCCTCGAGTTTTAGCTATGACCCATGTTGGCACCGCCTGTCTTTGCTTGCCCACTTTAGCTAATCGTCGTTTCTTAGCTGTTGGCTTGTTTCGTGCCATGTTTTTTTATCGCCTTGTGATTTTTATGTCTCGGCGTTGGCCTTGCAGTCGTACTAGTATTTCTTTTAGTTGTTGGTCGCTGATTGGTGTTTGGACTTTTCCGCTCTGTGCTAGTTGGATCAGCTGAAGTTCAAGTGCGTTGGCGAATTCGGGTTTGACCATTTTGAGGTTGGTTAGTCGTTGTCTGGCTTCTGTTGTTAGGATGCGTCTGAGTATAGCCTGCTTTTGTATTTCGATTTGTTGCTGTGCTTGTGCTCTTTGTTGTAGTTCAGCCATTCGGCGTCTGCGTAGCTCGTCGAGTTCAGGTTCTTCTTGATATTCGTCTTCGCTCATCTTGCTTTTGCATCCGTTTTGTTAGGGGTATTTCTTGAGTTCGGGGTGGGTTTTTTCGAGTTGTTCCTTGATGTCGGCTGCTAGTTTGTCTAGTGTGCGTCTGCCTTCGCGGCTGATGGTTCTTCCTTGGTTTTTTGTGGTTTCGATGAGTCCTGCGGTTTCTAGTTGTTGTAGGATTTTTCTGATGTTGGTTCCTGCGCCTTTTCTGGCATGTTCTCGTATGGCCCCTTTGCGGTGTCTGCCTCCGAATTCTGCGCGTAGTTTTTGTATGCCGATTGGTCCGTGTATGTATGTTTTTCTTAGGATGGATGCGGCTCGTGTGAACCACCAGTCTGGGTCTTCTGGTTGGCGGGTTGTGTGGCTGCTGGTTTTGGCTGAAGTTGTCCACGGTGGCGGTTGGACTTGGTCTATGTTGTCTTTTATGTATTTGGTTAAGTGTTGTATGTAGAGTTGTGCTGGTATGTCGTATGGTGTTGGCAAGTTTGGTTGTTTTCTCCGTGCTGGGTATGTTTCGCTGTGTTATTGCAATGGGCGTCTTATAAAAGTTATTTGGGCTTGGTTGAAGAGCGGCTAGTAGGGTTAGTATGAGTCTGAAAATTTTTTTTCAGAGTGAAAGCGATGCTTTTCAGAGTGTGTTTTGAGCGCTGTTTTGGTTTCTGTATGGTGTTTCGGGCGCTGTTTACTCGTGTTTTAGCGTGACGTTCTATGTTGGTATGCGTGACGTTTCATGTTGGTTAGCGTGACGTTTGAGCATGTTGAAGGACTGCAAGGGAAGAGGAATTTCAGAAGAAGAAGACGGTGCGCGCCTTACGCCTTCTTCTATCTGTGGCTACTTGGCTTCGTATGAGGGCCTGATGCCCTGAAGAGAGGCTTGTGAAAGGCTTAAAAACGCGAAGCATTGTACAACCATATTCTAGCTGATGTTACGGTTTGGAGGAGAGACATTGAACAAAAAGGGTTTGTCGACTACGTTGATAGCGGGGGTCATTATAGTCGTGCTAGTGGTTGCAGCTGCAGCTGTGTACGTTGTCACTCGACCGCCTGCTGGACCCAAAGCCAAGGTTGGTCTCATACTAGCCACGGGTGGGTTGGGAGACAAGTCGTTCAACGACATTTCGTACGCAGGCGTTGTGAAGGCTCGAGACGAGCTGGGGATTGAATTTCAATATGTGCAGCCGCAGGCGATATCTGAGTACGAGGGGTATCAAAGGGATTTCGCGAGAAGTGGCAATTACACGCTTATCGTTTGCATTGGCTTTGATCAGGCGGATGCTCTTACTAAGATTGCAGGTGAATATCCCAAGCAGAACTTCACTATCGTGGACATGGTTGTGGACAAGCCGAATGTGGCTTCGTTGTTGTTCAAGGCAAACGAGGGTTCCTACTTAGTCGGGGTTACAGCTGGAATGAAAACTAAGACAGGGAAAGTTGGGTTCGTGGGTGGCATGGACATACCATTAATCAGGGACTTCTTCGTGGGCTACGAAGCTGGAGCAAAATGGGCGAATGCATCTGTGCAGGTTGTGGCGCCTGTATTCGTCGGCGGCTGGGCTGACCCAACAAAAGGCAAAGAACTGGCGATCGGCTTGATTGATCTGGGGGTTGACGCCATCTTTGTTGCTGCTGGAAAAAGCGGTTTGGGTGCCCTAGAAGCAACACATGACCGAGGAATCTTAGGTCTCGGCGTGGATGCGTGCCAATGCTACCTATATCCTGAAGTGAAAGCCAGCATGACGAAGAGAGTCGATGTTGCAGTCTATGAGATGATCAAAGCGGCAGTTGACAAGAAGTTCCAGGGTGGCATCAAAAACGGAGGCTTGAAGGAGCAATGGGTTGGATCGTGCAGACTGCCCGAAGAACAAGCTTTCTGGGAAGACAAGTTCGATTTCACTCACCCGACGCTGGAGACGACAGTGATAAATAAGATGGACGAGGCTAGGGACAAGATCGTGGCTGGCGAGATTACAGTGCCCAGTGCCTTCTAGTAAAAGAGTTAAATCCCCGCTTCCTTTTTTTCATACCGTGCCTCCAGCATTTGAGATGCGCAGCATCACCAAGGCTTTCCCCGGTGTCGTGGCGAACGATAAGATAGACTTCATTGTGGAGAAAGGGGAAATCCATGGCTTGCTTGGAGAAAACGGTGCTGGCAAGACAGTCCTGATGAACATTTTGTACGGCTTGTATAAGCCTGACGATGGGAAGATTCTGGTGAATGGAAAAGAGGTGGAGATCGACAGTCCGAACACAGCGTTGAAATCGGGCATAGGAATGGTCCACCAGCATTTCATGGTTGTTCCAAGCCTTACAGTTGCGGAAAACATAGTGCTGGGAAGAGAACCGACAAAGAACAGAGTCCTTTTTGACATGGACGAGGCACTAGCCAATGTCAGGGATTTTTCTGATCGCTACAAGTTAGAGGTTGACTTGAAGGCTCCGATACATACATTGCCGGTCGGCGTACAGCAGAGAGTTGAAATACTCAAAGCTTTGTACCGAGGAGCCGACGTGCTCATTCTGGATGAGCCGACATCAGTACTCATACCTCAGGAAGTGGAGGAGCTTTTCAAAGCGATAAGAGCGTTAAGAGACCAAGGCAAAACGGTCATTTTTATTTCTCACAAACTTCGAGAGGTCATGGCGATTTGCGACAGAATCACAGTTTTGAGGAGAGGCAAGGTCGTAGGAACCGTAAAGGCGCATGAGACCGATCTGGGCGAACTCGCTAGAATGATGGTGGGACGAGAAGTTCTTTTCAAATTCGATAAGGAACAACCACAAGCCCAGAAAGTTGTCTTAAGGGTTGAAAGCGTTGAAGCCGCCGATGACAGAGGTCTACCCGCCCTACGCGGTGTAAGCTTCAATGTTAACGCATGTGAGATCTTGGGAATCGCGGGAGTTGAGGGTAACGGACAAACTGAGCTAGTGGAGACTCTAGCTGGGCTCCGAAAAGCCACAGCGGGAAAAATAATGCTTGATGACATTGACATAACGAAGGCATCCCCGGGCAAAAGGATACAGCTGGGAACTTCTCACGTGCCAGAGGACAGACAAAGGAGAGGCTTGATCATGGGCTTCTCAGTGATGGAAAACCTGATGCTGGGAAGCCACGATAGACCGCCATTTGCTAGGAGCTTTGTGAGAATCAACATTGAAGAAGCCTCAAACTATGCAAAGAGACTGATCGAAGAGTTCTCCATAAAAACGCCAGACAAAGACACTCTGGCTGAACATCTGTCAGGGGGAACCCAGCAGAGAGTGGTCGTGGCAAGAGAGTTCAGTAGAAATCCGAAGCTGATTATTGCTTCTCAGCCTACTCGAGGCTTGGATATTGGAGCAACCGAGTATGTCCGGGGCAAGCTTGTTGAAATGCGTAACCAAGGGTGTGCCGTCTTGCTGATTTCCGCTGACCTTGATGAGATATGGGCTTTGAGCGATAGGATTGCTGTGATGTACGAAGGTCGAATAGTGGCTGTCAAAGATCCTGATAAAACAAGTGAATCCGAACTTGGGCTATTAATGGCTGGTGGCAAATCTGACTGACCGATGGAAAGCACTGATTCAAACCACGCGGAGACTGCTCCCGCGTAGAATAGTGGTCATCGCTGAGCAGTATTTTGCCGCGTGGAAAGAGCTGATCGGACTTACGCTGAAACTGCTCCAGAGAGTCTCTACTGAGCTAAGGGCAGCGCTACCTAGAATGTTTCCTCAGACTATTGCTATCCTGTTGGCGTTTGCCGTCGGGGCGATTGTGTTGGCACTGACTGGTTACTCTCCGTTGGACGCTTATGCAGCAATGTTAGCGGGCGCGATTGGTGACACTTTCGGAATAGGACAGACGCTTACGCAGGCGACTCCTATAATCTTCACAGCGTTGGCATTTCTGTTTGCATACAAGTGTGGTCTTTTCAACATAGGCGCTGAAGGCCAATTTTTGATCGGAGCCTTTTTCGCAGCTCTCGTTGGAATATCGTTCAACGGACTGCCTTTCTTCATTCACGTGCCCATGGCATTAATCGCTGGGGCTATTACTGGCGGCCTGTGGGGTTTTCTCCCAGCTGTTTTAAAGGCAAGACTCGGAGCACATGAAGTCATTACAACCATGATGCTAACCTACGTGGCTTTCTACATAACGAGTTACATGGTCAACTATCCCTTCAAGGCACCAGGATGGGTGGCTCAAACCATATTGATTTCACCGTCAGCAGAGCTTCCGCGCATTTTGCAGCCAACTCAGCTTTCTGCTTCAATTATACTCGCCGTCTTGCTAGTTGGTCTCACACATTACACTCTTTGCAGAACAGTCATCGGTTACGAGGTAAGGGCAATAGGATTGAACCCCACCGCTGCGGAAGGCGGCGGCATAAACATAAAGAAGGGCATCATTCTGGCATTAACGATAAGCGGAGCCATCGCAGGACTTGGAGGGGCAGGAGAAATTCTCGGCGTTCACAGACGCTTCATAGCAGGCTTTTCTCCAGGCTACGGATGGGATGGTTTAGCTGTAGCCTTAGTCGGAGGTCTAAACCCAGTCGGCATTCTGCTTGCTTCAGTACTGTTTGGCGCATTACGAAGCGGCGGCATGACGATGACTCGAACCACACAGGTACCGCTTGATATAGTGTCACTTATTCAGGCGTTGGTCATTTTGTTCGTGGCAGCGCCTAGGCTGATCAGGTATCTCCTAAAGAGAGGCGGAGTCAAATGGTGGAGTTCATAGACATAATCAATGTTGGGTTATTTGCTGCAACCCTCAGAATGGCAACTCCCATAGCTTACGGAGCACTAGGCGGCATCTTCTCAGAAAGAGCAGGAATCGTCAACATTGGATTAGAAGGCATGATGCTGTCGGGCGCCTTCACAGGTGTAGCAGTGAGCCAGTTTTCAGGTAGCGCTTGGCTTGGAGTATTTGCTGCGATAGTGGTCGGCGGGTTTTTAGGACTTCTTCATGGAGTCATAACAGTGAGATTTGCAGGAGATCAGATCGTGAGCGGCACGGGCATAAACATCTTTGCACTAGGCTTCACTGCTTACATGAGCCAAACGTTGTGGGGTTCCAGAGGAGGGTCTATGGGAGATGTTCCGGGGCTCCCGACAATATCTATCCCATTGTTGAAAGATGTACCCTACATTGGAGAAATAATCGGAACGCACACGCCTCTGGTTTACTTGATGATAATAATAACCGTGGGTGCCTTCATCGTTCTTTTCAAAACTCCACTTGGTCTAAGAATAAGGGCGGTAGGAGAACGCCCTGAAGCCGCAGACACTGCTGGAATAAACGTCTATAAAACAAAATATCTTTGCGTTATAGTAAGCGGAATGCTAGCTGGACTGGGCGGAGTATTCTTGTCTCTAGGTCACTTGAGTCTCTTCGCTTGGGGAATGACTGGAGGACGCGGTTTCATAGCGTTGGCAGCGATGATTTTCGGAAAGTGGATGCCTTTCGGCGCTTTTGGAGCAAGCGTCATGTTTGGCTTCGCAGACGCGTTGCAAATGAGGCTTCAGGCTTTGGGGCTACTTCCACCTCAAATAATCCTGGCTATACCATACATACTTACAGTAGCGGTTTTGGCTGGCGTGGTCGGAAGAGCTACGCCACCAAGTAACTACAAACCTTATGTTAAAGAGTGACGCTCAAGCAGTTTTACAGCTTCGACAGCGATCTTAATCTCGTCTCGGATTGCCCTCTGAACACGCGGGTCTAACTCGCCAGTTTTCTCTCCGGGTTCGAATTCTGCCTTCTTTATGCCTTTCACTAGGTTGCCGTCGACTGCTAGAATTGCTCCAGACCTTAACCCCTTCATTCCAGCAAGAGTGAAAATCGTGGAGCATTCCATTTCAACGGACAAGACGTTGGCCTGGCTCAGGCGCAACGTGGATGCGGGATCGTCACAGTAGAAAGCATCGGAGCTTAGGACAATGCCTACATGAACCTTTTTCTTGAGTTTCTTGCTAGCTTGGAGCAAGGCTGAAGTCACATCAAAACTCGCGACAGCAGGATACTCAACAGGCATGAACGCCTTGCTGGCACCGTCAGCGCGCACTGCAGCGGTTGCAACAACGATGTCACCCATGTCTATGTCTCGTTGAAAAGAGCCAGTGGTTCCAACCCTGATCAGAGTCTCAGCACCGATTTTCGTCAGTTCTTCAACCACGATGGCAGCTGAGGGGCATCCAATTCCAGTTGAGCAAGCCGAAATCCCGATCCCGTCAACCTTCCCAGAATAGGTCACGAAGCCTCTGTAATCAGCAACCTTGTGCGCCTCATCAAAAAAAGGAACAATCTTCTCCACTCTTTTGGGATCGCCGGGAAGCAAGACATATTTTTCAATGTCTCCGACACCGCACATGATGTGAGGCTGTATTCTTTTTTTCAATCAGAGTCCCTCTAGTTGAGTCTCCGAAGGATCTTCTGAGCTTTGAGGCATAGATTATGAACACTCGCTATTTACTTGTTTCTTTCCGCCGCACGCCTAGCTGTGGTATGAGTCATCGCTCTCTTTCTTGCGGTTTGTGAAGTCATTGGTTTCTCTTGCGTCTGTTACTTCATACCTAACTTCTCGTTTCTCTCCAACAACCTGATGGCTTCGGCAAGCCGTCTCCTCCGTGTCTCCTCTTTCTTGGCACTGTCAACCCATCCAACATATTGCCTCTTGTACGAAGGCGCCAAGTTGTCGAAGTTGCGTGAAGCTTTGTCATTCAGTTCTAATGCGTCTCGAATGTACTTGGGAACGGAAAAACGCTTGTTGACCGGAGGCCTTTTCGACCATCGCCCAGTATCTTGTGCAAGCTTAATCAAAGCTAGTCCTGCTCCTGTCATCCTTCCTTCCTTTATCATTCTGTTCACTCTTTTCTTGTTCGATTCAGACCACCTGCTGCTAGGCTTGCGAGGCGTGGATTTTCGGGCATATTTCTCGTCGTCAATTCTTTTCACGATGCTGTCTATCCATCCAAAACACAAGGCTTCCTCAACTGAGTCCTCGTAAGAAGTGCTGGGTTTTCCAGAGCGTTTCTTATAGAAAATAAGCCAGACCTCTTTCTCAAGGCCATGGTTTTCCTCAAGCCATGCTCGCCAATTATTCCTGCTGGTTACATACAGTTCGTGCATTCTTTTCACTGTGGTGCAACCAGCGTTTACGCTTAACAGGTATGTGTGCCTTCAGAATTCATTTTTTGAGTAGTGTGTCGAGTAATTCAGTTAGTTTTGGCGCTTCTCGCATGAGGTCGCTGCTAGTTATGATGCCTACAAGTTCATTATTGTTCCTAGTGACGGCTAATTTCTTGATGTGTTTCCTAGACATTAAGCGAGCCGCTTCCTCTATGCTGGCTTCCTCATTTATTGTAACCACAGGAGAGACCATTATCTCTCTGGCAGTGACGGCGTCTGGCGGAATCCGAGCTTGAACAAGCTTCGAGATTATGTCTTTATGAGTGACGATTCCAACAGGACGTTTTTCTTCCACAACGATGACGCTGCTTATATCAAACTTGCTCATGGTTGCAACCACTTCCTGCACGTTCGTGTCGCGCCTCACGACACGAGGTTCCTTAGTCATCACGTCCCTAACTAGCATCAATCCAGACAAAACGGTTCAAGTCTCCTTTAGACAAGCTGAACAAGATAAGTAGAATGCGTGGCTTTAAGTTTTTTCGCGAAAACCCCTAACGCTGCTTCAATAAGCTCATAAGCTTAGGCATGAGCCTAGTTCCTTGTTTAATAAGCCCCAGGCTTCCTTCAGCGCATTCCCTTTCTGAGAATTTTGCAACTTCGTCGCCTTTGACACGGTCTCCTGCGATTAGGAGGGGCACAGGGTCGTCGCTGTGGCTCTTCAACTTGCAAGGCGTAGCATGGTCTGACGTGACGCAAATTAGGTGGTTTTTCAGGTCAATTCGGGGCAGCAGTTTTCCGAAGAAAAACTTGTCAATAGCCTCTATGAGCCTAGTTTTAAGCTTGAAATCGCCATCATGCCCAGGCTCATCAGGTCCTTTAATGTGAATGTAGAAGCAATCATAACGCGGCATTACTTCAAGTAGGTTCTTGACTCTGATCAGACAGTCCCCTTTCAAGTCTTTTGAGGGAGGCGGCAAATCAACCAAATGCATCCCAGCGAGTTTAGCTATGCCTCTTTCAACGGGCATGTCCGCAAGGCAGGCGAAGCGTACTCTGTAGCGCTGGTTTATGCTGAAGAAGTCGGGCAAAAGGTGTCCAGCATCACGTGCCAAAACCAAATTGGCCTTAAGCTTGCCTTCTGCAGCACGCTTCTTGTTGATTTCATGCCGTTCCAGTATTCTGTGAGATTTTTCTGTGAATTCGTCAACCAATGTCGCTGAAGCTCCAGCTTCCTCAGTCTTATCCATCGGCTCACATTGTTTCAGAGTCATATCAGCCTCGGCTGCAGCCACACCCAGTCCTTCAACTCTCACATAAGCCGGGTCAGTGTTCGAAATCTTGCTTGAAAGCGATTTGCTTTTGGGCTTTATCACTAGCACAGCTCGGTGTCCAACAGTGCTCTTAAACTCAAAACTAGCAGGATAAGATTCCAGCCTCACTTTCCTATTAATGGCTTCAGCGAGCGCCTGTGCTTCTTTCGTCGTCAAATCTCTGCCAGCTCGGCGGTCAATTATCTTTTTTCTTCTCCCTAAGGTGGCAAAGTTGCAGCGCAATGCCAAATCACCGTTTTTCATGGATAAGCCCGCGCCAACAGCCTCTAGGACGCCTCTGCCAGTTGAATACTTGAACGGATTGTAACCCAAGATCGATATGACGCCCACATCACTTTCAGGCGCTATGCCCTTGCCAACAGTGTACATGAGTCCAGTTTTTCCATTCCAAGCTAAGCGGTCAAGGTTCGGCGTTTCCGCAATGCCAAGTGGAGTCTCGTTTCCAAGCTTCGGAGAAGGCAAATCAGCAATGCCATCAATGACAACGTAAATCAACTTCAAATTCACGCTGCTCCTGCTCGGTATTCACCGTTCATCTGAGTGTCTTTCTCATGAATATGAGTCTCTTTGACTCTTGAAACGCGTGTTTTCTGAAGAAGTTGACCGCTGGCTTGTTTTGCTCGTTGACTCCTAAGCTAGTTTCTTTGAATCCTTTGGAATGCACATGTTTCAAGCCTTCTGCTAAGAGCAGAGCACCAATTTTCTTTCTTCTGGATCCCCTTATGACACCAATCCCTGCAATCTGCTCGTGCACTGTGTAAACGTATCCCACAGGTTCCCCGTTTGAGTAAGCAATATTAATGTCGTCGTAAGCAACGCGATAAGTTCGCATCTGCTTCATCAGCTCCTCAACCGTGGCAGGCTCGAAGTCGTAATAAGAAAACGCGTCTGAAAAAGCTTTGTTCGCAACATCAACGAAAGTCTGAAGCTGTCCTCCTTTCAAAGGCTGAACTGCGACTTTTTCACTTAAGACTGCATTTGGAATATCGTTCAAGCCTCTTTTCATTATCAAGTAGATTCTGTGAACGCGATAACCTTGAGAGGAAAAGAAGCTACGGAGATGAGACTCATCATCAGGAAAGTTTGTTTCCACTTCTTTGAGTCCTTTTGCCTTCAAGTAGTCTATCGCCCGTTGATGTAGCCCCTTCTCTATGCTGGTTCCACGGTATTGTGGCAAAACATGGAACGAGCCTATGTGCCCCTTTTCAACCTCGAAGAATGCGCCTGGAGACGCCTGACACACGCCCACTGGTTTGTCATCAACATAGGCAAAGAAGACTCCGCTCGGGTCAAAATAGGGACTCCTCTTGTACTCTCTGATATCCTTGAGCTTGAGTGGCTTTCTTTGTGCGCCTTTCATTGAAGAATTGACGATTTGTAGCCACTTCTTCTCGTCGCCTTCTCTGAATGCTGCTACTCTTGCTCTCACGAAAACTGCTCCCCATAGCAGTCTTGGAGTTTTCCTCTCCTTGCTATCCTTGACGGCTCCTGATGACGATTTTTCTGATTGTCTGCTGGGTTTCATGCGGCGGCAGCGTCGTATTAACCAAGTGAACACTGGTTTGCTTCAGGTATTGACGGAAGAAACCTTCTCTAAGCTTAAGCTTTCTCTTGTCTGATACCAGTTGATGTGGGTTGCAGAAGTTGTAGGAAAGAAGGTAATCTAATGCTTCTTCACGGGTCAGCTCCGCAACCACTTTTTTGTCCTTTGGGTCTCTCTTCAGCAGAATTATATCCTGCATCGTTGTCACGGGGATGACGCCTCCAGCGCCAACGATCCATCGAACGTTAACCACTGCTCTTCCCCCCGGGTCAAACTGCACCTTCTCAACCAGCCTTTCGTATTCGCCCCAGATCTTGCCGATATCAGCCTCGATGTAACTGTTCTTTTCCGATCCGAATGCTAAAGGTTCACGACTTGACAAACGCACAAAGTACCAGTCATCAGCCACAAGCCTAGCATTCTTCAGGCGAAGCAGCCCCCAAGAATGCGTGGTCTTGCCCGTTTCTGGCGGAGCAATCAGAGATACACCATGTCCTCCTACATCGATTGCCGCACCGTGAACCGAGAAAATCCTATGCTCATCCTCCAACACATCTCCTGCCACCGCCAAGGCAAGGCTCTTCACCCATCCATAATAATCAACATTAACGAGAAACGCCGTTTTCGTGTAAGAATCATACTTGACACTTAGAGGCTGTTTAGGTTCTTCCAACACTATGAGTCTGCCATGCGACCGCACATCCTCACTCATGGTGTAGAAGTTGTCGTCCCACTGTTGCTTCACGTATTCTATGTCTGTGAGCAGTTTGATACAACAGCCATAAATTGAGGCTTTCCTTGTGTACAGGAATCTTTTCTCATATTCATGGAAGAGGCGGTCGTTCTCTTGTTTATCGATCAACCGCGGTTTGTAAGTGCCCTTCTTCAACACGGTTCGCACCAAATATGGCTATAGCCGTAAAGAGAAAAGCCTTGCTAGTCATAGAGTATGTCAAATTCACAATTGTTAAATCTGCAGCGGGATTAGATGTCGAATTGGTGTACAACATGCGCATCGGATTCTTCGTTTGGGAATATCCCCCTTCGCTGGTTGGTGGCTTGGGCGTGTACGCAGAGTACATAACCAGAGAATACATTGAATTAGGGCACGACGTCACAGTCTTCACGCTTAACCCAGGCAACTTGAACACACGAGAAGTCTACAAAGGCGTTGAAGTCCACCGACCCTTAATTGCAGACGCGAGCAACGTGTTTCCAGTTTTTGTAACCGAAGACTTGCGCAGGTGGGGCACCAACATCAAATTCTTCAACGACATCTTCCTTTACAACATTCTCAGCTCAACCAAATTCGTAAACGGCTTGATAGGGAAAGAAGAGTACAAATTCGACGTGGTCTGCGTTCACGACTGGCTGAGCAGCATTGCAGGCAGCATAATCAAGAACGAAGTCAGAATCCCCGTTGTCTTTCACGTTCACAGCACTGAATGGGGCAGAAGCGGAGGCGCAGGCTCAGAAGTAGTATCACACTTAGAAAGCCAAATGGCAGAAAGAGCCGACCACATAATCACAGTAAGCGAAGCAATGCGCGAAGACCTAGTCCGCCACGGATGGCAAGCATCCAAAATCAGCGTCGTATGGAACGGCGTAGACCCAGAAAAATACGAGCCCTCCACCGTGAAACCCGAGGACGTCCAAGCAGTTCGGGAACGCCACCACGTGCCAAAAGATGGAAACATGATACTCTTCATAGGCAGACTAACTTGGGTCAAAGGCGTAAGAAACCTAATTCAAGCCATGCCCTCAATAATCCATGATTATCCCAAAACCAAACTAGTCATATTGGGCAAAGGAGAGGAACAAAAAGACATACTCGAGTTAGCCAACAGACTGGGCGTCGGAGAAAACGTTCAATGCAACTTCGAATTCGTCCCTGAACCAGAGAGAATCGCACATTACGCAGCTGCAGACGTCTGCGTTTTTCCCTCAACATACGAACCCTTCGGCATCGTCAGCCTAGAAGCCATGTCCATGGCAAAGCCAGTTGTTGTCGGCGCCAACGGAGTCGTAGGATTCAAAGAGCAAGTCGTCTCAAGCGGTCCAGACCAAAACGGGTTACACATAAACGGCAATGACCCAACCGATATTGCGTGGGGACTCAAAGAAGTCTTGAAAGACTCTGAAAGAGCCAAAAAGTGGGGCGAAAACGGTCGAAAACGAGTCCAGCAATATTTCACATGGAGAAAGGCCGCAGAGCAAACACTAAGCGTCTACGAATCGCTCCTGCCGAAACAGGAAACCCACAAAGTCAAGAAAACTGTAAGCTAAAGCAGACGATTGAGCCCAGTGATAGAGGCAGTTATCGTTCAGGTTGTGACCTGAGGCCTTTTGATTGTTTCCAGCGAAATACAAGTGTGTATGCCCACTATTCCTGGTATGCCTCTTATCTTCGCAATGAAGGCGTTCAATGCTTTCATGTCTCCAAAAGTGGCTTTCAAGAAGACACCGCATCTTCCACTCAGGTTGTAGGATTCCATAACTTCGTCAAAATCAACAACTTTGCTGATTATTTCGTCAGCGTGTTTGAGGCTTGGATAGACAGTTATGAACGCAGTGATAGTGCGTCCCAACGTTGCCTCATTAACATTTATCGTGAAACGTTCAATGACTCCCTTTTCTTTGAGTCTAACAACCCGCTTGCGTGCCGTGGATTCCTCCATGCCTAGTTTCTGTCCCAACTGTCTATACGAAATTCTGCTATCTTGTTCAAGGATCTTCAGTATTCTTTGATCTGTTTCATCAATTCTCAACATTCTTCTGATGCATCCCAACACTTTTCATTCTTAATTCAGACTTTCCCCGCATTGTCTTATAAATTTTCCTATTCTGGGAAGCAATGTCCAGATTCAGCCAGCTTTCGAATCATCGGTCGTCGCGTTTTTTCCCAACTGCTTCATAAGAAATCGACTTTGATGTAAACTCGGATATATACAGTATTTACCAAAATATTATTAGAAACGCTATAAAAATAATAAATATTAGCTATAGACAAGGAAGGAAAACTGAAGTGATCGAAGTTGAAGCTCATCGCGCACTATCCAGCAAATCTCGACTGGATATACTGAGGCTACTGTACAGAGACTCACTAAGCGTAGAGCAAATAGCAGAGAAACTGGGTCTTCAACCCATAACAGTAAGACACCACCTCGCTTCTCTCGTAGAATCAGGCTTCATTGAAGCAACCGAGGAAAGAGCCGGATCAGTGGGCAGACCAAAAATAATCTACAAACTAGTCAAAGAGCCACCGTTAATCAGTTACCCAAGACGAGGCTACCTACTGCTAAACAGCTCGCTGTTAAGCACTCTGCGATTGATACTGGGAGAAAATCAAGCCAAGAGCATCCTCAGAAAAGCAGGCTTAGACATGGGAGAACACACAACTAAACGTCTGGAGTCAGAGTACGAGGTAAAAACTTGGACGCCAAAAATCTTTGAACAATTCTTCGTTCGAGACTACTTAGAGAGAATGGGCGCCGAGCCCGAAACCGTGGAAGTCAGCGATAGAAAAATCGTCTATCGCATGCACAATTGTCTCTTCTTTGAAATGGCAGTAAAAACACCCGAAATAATATGCGACGTGCTTCATGAGAGCTTTCACGAAGGCTTAACCAAAACCATGAGCAAGGACATAAAAATTCGTCACCAAACTTGCATGGCTAAAGGCGAACCGTACTGCGAGCTTTCTGTTGAATGGCAAAAGTAGCGAAAACGTCAAGGCTATTCGTACTTAGTTACTATCTTCTGGTCTTCCAGCATTAACGATTCGTTGCTTGAATCTTCTCAACAACATTGCTTGGAGACACCATGTTTCTGCCGAGCCCAAGCTCCTTAGGATGCAAACCAAACGCTAAACCCATAAGCTGTGTCACATAAAGCACTGGCAACCCAATCTTGACGTCAAAATGCTTCTCAATGTCTCGCTGCTTCGCGTCCAAGTTGAAATGACACATCGGACACGGCGTAACTATACAGTCAGCCTGGGCATTGACAGCCGTCATCAACGGCGACCTCGCCATTTCCATCACGATTTCCTCATCAGTTATGACAAGCGAAGCGCCACAACAGCTAGTTTTATCCGGATAATTGACTGCCTCTGCACCCAAAGCTTGAATCAAATTGTCCATAGACATCGGATGCTCAGGATCATCAAACCTTCGAATCCCAGACGGACGAACTATCAGGCAACCGTAGTAGGGCGCAACTTTCAAACCCTTCAACGGCGTTTTGACCTGCTGGCGAATTCTCTCGTATCCAACATCGTTTGCAAGAACGTCCAAATAATGCCTGACACTGACTCCGCCCTCATACTTGAGCCCTGCATCGTTAATCATCTTGCCCACTTTTTCCTTGGTATCCATATTCTCTCGAAGCATGTTATTCGCTCTAGACAAAGTGAAGAAACAAGCGCTGCAAAGCGTAACAACGTCCATCTTCATGTTTTCAGCCAAGGCTAAGTTTCGGGCTGCCAACGAAACAGACAACAGTGGATTGTAAGCGTGAACTGCGTCAATCGATCCGCAGCAGTTCCACTCTGGAATCTCAACAAACTCAACATCTAAATACTTGTTAACAGCTTGGGCTGCAATCGCGTATTCTTTCGCTGAGGCATCGATGGAGCAGCCTGGGAAATACGCGTATTTCACTTGGCTTCCTCCTGTGCATTCAGGGCTTTTTGACAGATGTCTGAGAAATGAGTTGAAGAATCGAGCTTGTGCGGTCGGAGTCGAATCTTACCCTTTCGAAGCATGCGCACACCCAAAGAGGCGTTATGAAGCAACGCACCTGGACTGGTTTTATCAGTCAGCCTCATCTGCAATTCAGGCTCGTGCATTCTGCCGTATTTGCTGATTATGTCAGTGAAAGTTTTGTGAAACCTGGGTTTAAGCTCCGTTGATGAAGGAACATTGTTTTTCATAGCCATGTTTTTGAACGCAGACATGATGGCTGGTATGTTTAGGCCTCGTGGGCAGCGCGAAGCGCAGGTGTAGCATGAGGCGCATATCCAAATGCTCTTGCTAGACAAAACCTCTTGTTTCAGCCCTAAATGAGCCATCTTCAGGATCTGCATTGGGCTATAGTCCATCGCAAACCGGGTGTGGCACGAACCAGCGCAGATGCCACATTGAATGCAGTCAAGGATTTTCTCGCCGCCTGGTGTTTTTCTGACTTCCTCGATGAAAGTCGGGTCGGTCACGGTCACTGTGCGTGAAGTGTGGTTTTTCTGCATTTATTTGCCTCCAGCTAAAGCCTCGATGATTTTTTTACGCTTTTCCGGGGCGATGCGTCCGATTTTTGAAATTCGTTCATGAAACGTTTGGAACAAGTTGACGACCTTGTCGTATTGGGGCAGAGTTGTGGTGGTTGAGACCATTCTCAACGGTTCAACTCCAAACTTGGTCAGTTCTCTTTTGATGTTGTTGACATGGTCTCGCAGATGGTCTTCTCGGAATGGGCTGTCGTCTCCTTCGATCATGATGATGCCGTCGGCGCCGCTGGCAAAACCTTGCAGCACGTGTTTTAGGCCAACTCTTCCTGTGCTCGGCACTGCGATGATCTTAACGTCAGGCGTGTACGACACTCGATTCTGGCCTGCGAGGTCGGCTGAGGCATAAGCTGTTGTTTTTTCTATGAAGGCTATGATGCTGGTTTTGTCTCCGTCTTCCTTGCTTGTGCCCTGAATTTGTGCTGTGAGTTCGGCGTCCGTTGATTCTTTGAGGTCGATGGCGTTGGTTGGGCATCTGGGCACGCATATGCCGCAGCCGGTGCAAGAGATGGAGTTGATAGTGACACCTTTGGCTGTGGGCTCGATGGCTTTTGTGAGGCAGTATTTGATGCATTCTCCGCATGCGTTGCATTTTTCTGGGATGATGTGGGCTTTTTCGGGTGAAATGATAATCTCGCCTTTGCCGAGGAAAGTTGCGACTTTGGAGGCCGTTGCCATGGTTTCAATCGTGGTTTCTCGGATGTCTTTGGGTCCAAGTGCGCAGCCTGCTAGGTACATCCCTTCCATTTTTGTGTCTACAGGTCTGAGCTTGTGGTGCCTTTCTAGTAAGAAGCCATCGGGTCCAAGGTCGACGCCCATCATCTTAGATAATTCGCCGGTGCCAATGTTTGGCAACAGGGCTGGGCTGAGGACTACCATGTCAAAGGTTTCTTCAATTTGTCTACCTAGGATGGTGTCTTCAGCCCTGACGACTAGGTTGTCGCCATTGGGCACGACTTCTGCAACTCTTCCTCGAATGAATTTAACGTTGTGGTCTCGGGCTTTTGAGTAGAATTCCTCGTAGCCTTTGCCGTGGGCGCGTATATCAGTGTAGAAAACCCAAGCCTCGGCGTCTGGAAACGCCTTGAGAAGCAGTAACGTATGTTTGATCGCGTTCATGCATCCGATCTTGCAGCAGTATTCTATACCCTTGTCGAGTCGACTGCCTACACAGAGAACAAATGCTACTTTTCTTGGCGGTTTTCCGTTGGACGGTCGATGCAAGCCTTGGAGCATTAGTCTTTCAAATTGCAGGTTTGTGACTACATCTGGGTGGAGTCCCCAGCTGTATTGACTGAAGACGTTCCACCCGTCGAGGATTTCTTTCGACAGTTCAGGTGTGAGTTGTTGGTAACCTGTACAGGCAACTATGGCGCCGACTTTGAGTTGTCGGGTCTCCTCTTGTTGATCGAATACAATGGCTTTTCCTTTGCAGAATTTTTCGCAAACTCGACATACGCGCTTGTTGAACCATAGGCACAGGTCTTTGTCAATAACGTATGCGTTGGGCACAGCTTGCTTAAACGGCAGGTAGATGCATTTGTCCTGCACTAAGCCTTCTTCGTGTTTGCTCCATTTCTTGACTGGGCAGACTCTTGCGCATTCGCCGCATGATATGCACTTTTCCTTATCGACGTAGCGCGGTCTGATTTTCAAGGTTACTTCGTAATTGCCGGGTGAGCCGTTCACGGTGACAGGCTCTGCCATATCAATTATTTCTATGTTCGGATGTTGAGAGACATAAACCATCTTAGGTGTCAGAATACAGGCTGAGCAGTCTAGAGTTGGGAAGGTCTTGCTGAGTTGAGCCATATGTCCGCCTATGCTCGGGTTCCTTTCGATCAAATGGACTTTGTAGCCTTTGTCTGCCAGTTCGATTGATGCGAGTACTCCTGCGATTCCTCCTCCGACTACAGCAACATCACGGTTGACGGGCATGGTTTTTGTCTCTAGGGGTTCAAGATGTTTAGCGCGTTCAACTTGTCCGCGAATTAGGGTTGTTGCTTTTCTTGTCGCCAATTCCTTGTCGTCATGAACCCAGCTGCACTGCTCGCGGATGTTTGCCATGTCGAGAAGATAGGGGTTCAAGCCAGACCTTTTGGCTGCGCCTCTGAAAGTGTCAAGGTGCATTCTTGGCGAGCAGGATGCAACAATTACTCGGTTGAGTTTGTGTTCCTTTATGTCTTTTTCAATCATGTCTTGACCAGGTTTGCTGCACATGTACTCGTAGGTTTCACAGATTTTGACGCCTTTACATTCAGCTGTAGCTTCCTTGACTTTCGTGACGTCCACTGTGTCGCTGATGTTGCCTCCGCAGTGGCAGATGTAGACTCCGATTTTAGGGTCATTCATTCCCGAAACCTCGGTTAACATGAGTCATGTTTGGAGGGATTAGGAAGAGTGACTATCGACAAGGGCGCTAATAAATATTTCATTTTTATCAATGATATCATCTTTATATATCCTAATCGGACCACGGTGTTGATATGCCAAAACTCATTAAAGGCAAAGTGCTAGACTCAAAGGCGTAAGCAGATGGTTAACCGAGAGCATGTGCCGTTTCCATTACTAGTAAAGCCATGTTCGGATAAAGCTGCCTTCGAAGCCCGACCGAAGAAGAATATCGACATCGACTTAGACAAAGCAAAGCAAGTCTTCAAAACGTCCCACCAATACCAAACGGTAATCGAGACTCCACATATAATCATTGTACGAGCTGGAGAGGCCGAGATAACGGTGAGCCGAGACGGAAGAATGCTGATAAAACGAATCTCTGACCAAAACGAGGCAGCGCAAGTTGCTGATCAAGTGTTCCGCTCGATACGTGCAGCTGTTAAACCGAGATAACATAAGAGCCTTTTAAGCCGCGTTCAGTCATTGCGTCAAGGTCAAGTTTTGCTTCTGCTTTAAGCACTTCTTCAAATCTGGCACGAGTTCGCGGCTTGGGCGGGGGTCCGCTGCAGCATGAAGCTGGAGCGGTTGAGGCATCAAAGGTCCCTATCTTCCTGGCAAGGTGTTCCACTTCAGTTTTATTCATGCCAATCAATGGTCTTAGCACCGAAACTCTGGTCGCAACTTCACCTATTACGCGGAGGTTTCTCAGGGTCTGGCTTGCGTGTTCGCCGATGATTTCACCTGTTACTATTGCTTCGGTGCCCTCTTCCAACGCAATCCTTTCGGCTAATCGGTACATCATTCTTCGACACAGTACGCAAGTGAGGTTGCGTGGACAATTTCTTAAAATGTCAGCTAGGTCGGCTCCATGAGGAACAATATACAGCTTGAACTTGTCATTTGAGGCATGTTGTTTCAATCTCTTCACGGCTTCGATGGCTTTCTGCTGTGTTGTTTCATCGGTAAAGGGAGAATTGTCGAAATATACAAACACGGGAGCAAACCCTTTTTTCATCATCAACCAAGCTGCAACAGGCGAATCGATTCCGCCTGAAACAAGGCAGACTGCCTTCGCTTGACTGCGACTTATCACGCAGGTTGAGCCTTCTGCCGTCGTGCTTTCTTGATTCTAATGTAGAAAAAACCTGTAAGAACAGAAAGTCCTGCAAAAGACGCTGCACTAGTATAATAACCTAGGGTGTACATGTTGAATCGGGAAGCCACGTACCCGAGTGAGATCAGGAAGCCAGTCAAAAGGTGCACAACTATAGTCAATGCATTAGCTGGAACTAACTTGAACGACTCCGAATGAAATCGAAGTGTGTGTCTCGTCGCTTCAAAGGCTAATGGGATTGAAATCAAAGCAAACAGTGTGTAAACGGGTGTTATCCCTGCGACAGCGTTAAGCAGTATTGAGGCGTAGGTGCCAAGCATGATCAAAGCATACCCGTACGCTGCGCCTTGCCTACCTAACCTCACAACTAATGTGTTCTTGCCAACAGCCTTGTCAGCCATATAGTCTGGGAATTCATTGATGTAGAGGACTCCAGCAATTAGCAAAGAAACAGGAATGGAAGCCAAGAGAGGTTCTATGCTCAATTGCTTTGTCTGCACGTAGTAGGCGCCCAAAGTCATCAAGGCTCCGAAATTGAGTCCTACTAAAGCTTCACCTATGCCTCTGTTTACCCAGGTGAAGGGGCGCCCTGTGTAGAAGAAACCTGATAGCATGCCTATCAGTCCGAAGCCGAGAATAATCGGTCCAACAGCCCATGCAATGTAGATGCCAATCGACACTGCTAAGGCGTAAAAAAGCAGCGAGCCAGATAGCACCTCCTTGGGTGTCAGCAATCCCTGTTGGATAGTTCGGCTGCCGCCACTGAAAGGTCTCACAAACTCCTTGTTCACTTCATCATTGCCACTTCTATGGTCGTAATAATCGTTTGAAATGTTGGCGCCTAAATGAAGAAACGTGCCTCCCACTAAAGCTAGAACGAAATGTAGAAAGTTGAATACACCATTTCTAGTCCAAGCTACAGCTGTACCTAGAACGATAGAAACGAGAGTTGCAGTAAGGAAGGGCGCTCTTAATTCAATCATCCAAGCCCGAAGTTTTCGCATCACCCAGTCTAGCCCCAGTTCTTTAGAGCCCGCGTCATTCCTATCAGGTAGTCCTTGTATGGTGAATCCTGAAGAACAGAGAGGCTTAGAACCGCTTGAGAAAGGTACTGATCGACTTTTTTCGCACAGTAATCGAGCGAGCCCTTTTTTCCAAGAATTCGAGCAACGTCCTTGGCTGAGCTTGCTGATCTCTGTTCTCTATTTATCAGCCTTCTAAGGCTAGTCTCGAGATGGTTCTGCTCTTCTGAGTTGCTATTAGCGTAAAAGTGAACTAAAGCAAGATTGATCCGCCCGGTTTTCAAGTCTCGCGAAACCTTGTCTCCGTGAGGTTCCAAATCCAGAAGGTCGTCTCTGATCTGATAAGCTAATCCAAAGTTCTCTCCAAAAGCATGAAGAGCATCAGCCTCTGCTGAGGTGCCTCCACCAGCCAAGGCACCGCAATACGTTGCTGTTGCAAAGAGGGAAGCTGATTTCTTTCCGATTTTTTTGAAATACCATTCTTCGTTGGCTAACACTGGAGTAGTGGGCGCTATATCCATGTGTTCGCCAACGCAAAGCTCAAGGGCACTTCGGGCGACCGCTCTCAGTATGATTTCGCCATAGGAAGATGCTAGATCAACAGATAAAGCGATCAAGGCGTCTCCAGCCAATATTGCTTCGTTGACCGACCATCTTCTGTGGATTGCAGGTTTGCTTCTTCGGTCTTCGTCCTGATCGATGATGTCATCGTGAACCAACGAAGCAGTATGCATCAATTCAAACGCGAGGGCTAGACGCATAACGTCTGTTCTTCTCCCACCAACGCTTTCAGCCGACAAAATGACAAGCACTGGACGCAATCGCTTGCCCCTAGACAGAACCGCATACTCTATTTGAGGATGAAGGGTAAGTTCAGAAAGGCGTACAACGAATTTTGCTAGTTCAGACTCAACTTGACTTCTTGTCACTGACAGATATGACTTGAATTCGCCTTTTCTGCCGTTGAAGGAATATTCCTGTTTCAATTGCGCGCCGCTGTCCTTTCAACGAATTAGGGTGGATGTTGCTTAAAAAATGTGGTTGCGTTGGAGGTCTCGGCTTGGCAATTGCTGCACGTGGCTCAGATGATGGCGGTTATGACGGTGGTGGAGGTTGAAGATGTCCAAGAGTGAAGTTAGCAGCCTCGGCTAACCACGCAAGGGCGAACAGGAAAGCAAACACTGCAAATAATCGTCGTAGCCATTTGTTGTCCGAATGCGTGGCAGGAACCGATAGGAACGAAGCCACAGCAGCCGCTGCGTACGATGAAGCCGCAAGCCAACGAGTGTCCGCTCTAGTTAGCCCATAGTTCACAATGGCGTAAGCGTCTACGACTATGTACATACCTACCACGACTGCAAAGTACGAAACAGCTTTTAGGCTTCCGTTGAGAAACAGCGTGACTGAAGTTGCTAAAATGACTAGTCCACCGAGTGCTGCTGCTCCGCCGAAGAGGATGTTGTAGAGTCCCGCACTGGCTGCAAAGGGCCAGGTGAAACTTATTGCCATGCCCGTGATGAACAGATAGAGTCCTGAGGCTCCCAACGCTAAGGCTAGTCCGATTCTCAAATGCTTTCCCTTATCTTCAACCGTGTCTTCAGAAGCTTTGTATGGAAGTCTGATCGCAGCAATGCCGACTAGGGCTGCGCTTGCTACTATGCTCCAAGCCATGCTGTCCAAGTAATCAAACGGTAATGCCATTTTCATCATGCCTCTTTTTATCTTTTTTATCATCTTATTAAAAGAATTCCTAATATAATCATTTCGGTTCCGAATTGGGGCTTTTGAGCTTCAATGATTCCTGTAAAAAGGGAAAATCGGCGTTGGAAAATCATTAGGTGCACAAGGACATGAACCCGAATTGCGCATTCTGCACATTGAGTTAACTCCAATTTGAAAGCCTTTAAGATGTTGCCGTAAGATAGTAATGCTGCATGGATGTGCTCTAGAGTGGCGATAATTCGGTCTCGTTGGGCGGTTCTATTTTCTCTCTTCTACGCCTTTGTAGCCTATGCGTTCATCTTTCAAGAGGTCCCCCCACTAATGAGCGCGTTGAGGGACCAGTTTGCCATCGAGAGCGCTGCCCAGGCAGGGTTAGTGATGACGATTGTTGTGATTCCAGGCGTTTTCCTCGCTCTGCCAGCTGGGTTCATCGCGGACAAGTACGGCGTCAAGCGTATAGGCGTTCTTTCAACTGTCTTGACAACTGTTGGCGGTCTCGTGACGGCAGCTGCAGACTCATTCACAGCTCTGCTGTTGGGCAGATTGATTCTTGGCGTTGGAGCAGCATTCCTAGTGACTGTCTTGCCAGTCGTGATACCGCAATGGTTCACACGTGAAGAGCTGGGCAAAGCTATGGGTTTCTATAGAACCAACATGCCAGTGGCAACAATCGCAGCATTCATCACCGCGAGTGTGCTCATGCGAGAATTCAGCAATTGGCGTTTTCCTTTTTATGTTGGAGTCGTGATCGCGGGAACAGCAATCGTGGTTTTCGCCTTGTTCGTCACAGAAGGTCCTTTCAAGAAGGCTCAGAGCGGCCAGAAGGTTCCCGTAGGGAGAGCGCTGAGAAGTGTTGAGCTTTGGAAAGCAGGAATAGTATGGTTGCTTTTCCAAGTGACAGCGATATCATTCTTGAGCTGGGCTCCAAGCCTCTTTCATGCTTACAAAAGCTTGGACTTGGTCTCTGGAAGTGCATTGGCGAGCGTCTTGATGCTAACCGCCATACCCTCGGTGCCTCTTTTCGGCTGGGTCTCCGACAATATGCAAAGACGAAAGCCTTTCCTAATGGCTGGCTCTTTTCTGATGGCTCTCGCTCTGGTCAGTTCCGCTTATACTATGAGTTTGGGTCTTGTTGTTTCAGTGGCGTTCTTGGGTTTTGCAGCAGCAATGGTGCCCGCGATTGTTTCAGCTCTGCCTCCGGAGATATTGGAACTCGAGGTGGTGGGTATAGGCTTTGGCGTCATGGCAGTGTGTCTTAACATCGGCGTAGCCCTGGCTGCTCCTTTATTTGGATACTTCTTTGATGTCACCAAGTCACTGGAGCTCAGTTTTGTGGGTGTTGCAGTGTTCTCAGCGGTCGGAGGCATGGTGGCTTCCACCATCAAGAGAAAATAGTCCACTTCGATGCACTTGAACAGAGAAGGACACTGTAGGCTTGGAGGAGTCTTCTTCGTTTAGAGTTCTTTTCTGTGGGCAAAGAAAGCCAGTGCGTATAGAATGTAGCCAATGTGAAACAATAGGTCTACCGGATGTCCATTGTAGTACGTGCCTTGCAGAGTAGTGTAGGTGAACAACATGTCGGCTACTACGTCCATGAAAATCGCGCTGCTGATCAACGCCCATGCTAATGCAATCTTTCCTCTCAGAAAGATAAGAAGAGCTAAAAGCGCATAGCCGAACAAGCAAAGGTCCAACAATGGGTATGCTATATCAACTGCCATGGTCGTAATTTCTGTCTCAGCCACATCTGCAAAAACTGGAGAAAGAAAGTATGCAAAGAGCCCAAAACACGCAATCCCTATTACTATGGCGCCTGTTTTGTACAATGTTCTTGAGATGGTGAACTGGAAGTTTCTGATATACCAGTGAAAAGCAGCCATGAGGGGGATATATCCAATTAACCATGCAACATCTGCAATTGAGGGGTACGGTATCTCCACATTCAGAAATAACGTGTAGATCATCCAGCCCAATTCTCCAAGAAACCAGAAAATCATTCCCAGCGTGAAGCCGAGCCAAATTTTGGAGAACTTGTCTTCTGGCTTTCCCCAATACTTCTTGAGCGCAAAGGATGAAGAGGCAACTGCCACTCCCGCTATTATGGGCGAAAAGACAATGGCAAAAAAATACATGAAGTCTGGGTAATAGCCTTGGAAAAAGTAGATGAAAGTCAAAGCTGCGATTAGCAGAAGGCTCGCAACGTACGCGGTCTTCATGTGTACTCCTTTAAAGCTTGTTCGATCACATAATAGAAAAGACTTCAGACCAGTGAATCTATATTCCAGATGAATTTTTCTCTTTGCAAGGTTTGAAATGAGAACTAAAGCAAATATTGAAAGGCATCTAATATGCTGTCTATTAAATAATAGGTGAAGCATGTGACCCGTGTCACTAGTTTCAGACCCGACGAGTTTTACAGCCGACAAATTGCATTGGCTGAGTTGGGAAAGAAGGGACAGGAAAAGCTTAGCCATTCGAGAGCTGCTGTTGTAGGTTTAGGCGGATTAGGCACAATCTCCGCTCTTTATCTCGCCCTAGCAGGCGTCGGTCACTTACGGCTCATCGACCAAGACACAGTTGAACTGAAAAACCTACATCGTCAAATCCTGTACGGCTTGGATGATTTGCGGTATCCCAAGGTTGAAGCTGGGGCTAAAAGAATTCGTGGGGTGAACCCTGAGGTAAAAGTTGAGCCCATATCGGAGAACGTAAACAAAGACAACGTTAACAGCATGATCTGCGATGTCAACTGTGTTGTCGACGGATTAGACAACATGCGAACCCGATATCTCGTGAATCAAGCCTGCGTTAGGAATCGGATTCCATACGTATTCGGCGCTGCAATCGGACTTGAAGGCAACCTCTCTGTTTTCTCGTCGCCAGAAACACCTTGCCTGGAATGCATACTGCCCAATTTAGATGATCGCTACTTACCCACTTGCGAAACTAGAGGCGTTCTAGGCGCAACCGCAGGCATCATTGGCTCACTGCAGGCTATGGAGACCATCAAACTGCTCGCAGACATCGGCAGTTCACTTAAAGGCAAGCTCATGGTGTGCGACTTCAGAGACATGTACTTCACTCAGATTGAAATCTTCAAGAGACCCGAATGCCCTGCGTGCGGCGCAAAGGCGAAACCCCAGTCAGCAATGGAAGCAGAGCAACTTGCAATGCTTTGTGGAAGCAACACCTTTAACGTAAACCCTTCAAAGCCCGTCAAGATAAGTCTCAACCAACTCTACACTAGACTAAGGAAGCATTTTAGAATCTTGCTGAAGTCGTCTCTCGTAATTGTTTTCCAATATGACAGCGGCATCGAAATCAGTTTGTTCAACGGGGGACGCATGCTCATAAAAAACGTGAAAGACAAGAAATCAGCCTTAAACGTGCGAGATTCAATCTTCAGAAAGATGGGCTCAGAAAGTCACACCTAGGCGAGGAACTCTAGATGCAGACTCGGATCGAAGTTGATTCTCTCGGCAAAAGAAAAGTCCCTGAGAACGCCTACTACGGAATCCAAACCCTACGTGCAATCGAAAACTTTCCGGTGAGCGGCATGAAAGCTCCAGCAGTTTTTGTGGACGCCTACGTGATGATGAAGAAGGCAGCAGCCACTGCAAACATGCAAGTGGCATGGCTGGACAAGAAGATTGGAGATGCCATAGTCAAAGCATGTGACGAAGTTCTAGGAGGCAAATTCAGAAACCAATTCGTAGTTGACGTTTTTCAGGCTGGCGCCGGCACATCGTTCAACATGAACGTCAATGAAGTGTTGGCTAACCGCGCGCTTGAGATTCTGGGCAAAGGGAAGGGCGATTACAAGGTTGTGAGCCCCAACGATCACGTAAATATGGCTCAATCGTCAAACGACACTTTTCCAACTGCTCTCCACCTAGCTATACTTATCTTGCTGAAGCCTTTGTTGGAAGAGCTGGATACGCTTGCAGCAGCTTTCGGAAAACTAGAGAAAAGACACGCTGACGTGATCAAGTCAGGGCGAACACATCTTCAAGACGCTTTGCCCGTCACAATTGGACAAGAATTCGGCGCTTACGCAGCGGCTGTGCACAACGTAAGAACACAGATTGCGGCGAGAAGCGAACGATTAGAAGAATTGGCGCTAGGAGGAACAGCCGTAGGAACAGGAGTCAACGCTCATCCTCGATACCGAAGAATCGCAATTCAAGAACTCAGCAAAATGACTGGACTACGGCTGAGATCAGCTAAAAATCTTTTTGAAGCACTTCAAAGCCGAAACGCTGTTGCAACTGTTTCCAGCGGACTTAGGGAACTGGCGCTTGAGCTAATTCGAATCGCTAACGACCTCCGACTTCTCTCTTCTGGTCCAACTACTGGTCTAGCTGAAATTGAGTTGCTGCCTGTTCAACCTGGCTCCTCCATTATGCCAGGCAAGGTTAATCCCGTGATGGCGGAATGCTTGAACATGATTGCGTTCCAGGTTGTTGGCAACGATCTATCAGTGTCGTTGGCTGTGCAAGCCGGACAGCTTGACCTGAACGTTATGACTCCTCTGATGATGCACAATGTGCTGCAATCCATCCAGATTCTAACCAATTACCTGCCCGTGTTCAGGAAAAAATGTGTTGATGGAATAAAAGTTGACAAGAAACGATGCGCATCCTACGTTGAAAAAAACCCTTCGCTCGCAGTCTTCCTATCGCCTCTCATCGGTTACTTAGAGGCAAGCAAAATCGCCAAGCAAGCGCTAAACGAAAATCAATCAGTCAAGGACTTGACCCTAAAGAAGAAAATCCTCAAGCCCAAAAAAGTCGAAAGCATCTTCAAACGAGAGTCCCTGCTCGGTCAAAAGAGAACGAAGGAGAAAAGAAGCTGAAAAAGAGCTTACAAAAGTGGTGCGACCGCCGGGATTCGGACCCGGGTCAACGGCTTGGAAGGCCGACGTCCTAAACCAGGCTAGACTACGGTCGCAATCGCGAATGTATACTATTAGATAGTGGCATTTAAAAATAAAACCAACGCAGTCACACAAGCGAAAAAGCGTTAACCATAGGCTCGAGATTGGTCTGATATCCACAGCGTGTGTAGAAAATAGTCTCCGCATGTTTTTCAATCCTAGCACAAAAACAACCCCCATTCAAAAGGTTATGAAAACAGAAATGAGAAGTATTGAGGCTGGAAGATGGTGCTTACCGCGGTTTTCTTGGCTCTATGTCTTAAAGGCCTTGATTACGTCATCTGGGTTGTCATAGACTCGTTCTGGCAGGTACCTTAAGAACAATTCGCGGTATGCTTCAGGCACCTTCGTCATTTTGTGGCAGGTTTCAACGATTGCATTCTTGGCAGCAGGGTACGTGACGTGTTCACGCACATGTATTATGCCTGTTAACGCACCGATAACATCGTTTGGACTGTTGTAAGACCGTTCTGGAAGGTTTCTTTCAAACCACTCCCGATAAGCTTTGGGCACATCCGTCATCTTGTTGCAGGCTTTGATCAGTTCCTTCTTTGTGGTTGGGTAATCAACGTGTCCAAGGTGATCTACTATCTGAACTGCCCGAATGATTTCGTCAGCGTTGCGGTAGCTCCACTCGGGAAGGTTCTTCTCGAACCATTCTTTGTCCTCCTGAGAAACATCCATCATCTTGTTGCAGGCTTCTATAATCTGTGTCTTACTTGCTGGGTAGACAATGTGTTTCTGTATATGCTCGACAACTTCCTTTTTCACGTTCATTGCGTTTCACCTCCTTTTTGCCATGTCTACCGTAAGAGAGGAGGGAAGGAAAATTAAAGGGGACGTTTACATTTAGTCACAAAACATACCACAAGCAATATGGTGTTTGTCGCAGGTTGATGACCAGTTATGAAAAGACCAACCCAAAGGATAAAGACCATTACACGAACCTTCCGGATAGACGAGCAAATGGCGAAAATGCTTGAGGAAGAAGCTGCAAAAGAAAAAATCACCGTCAACTCTTTGGTTTCGAAAATGTTGTGGAACTACCAGAAAAGATGCCAGTACTGCCTTCACTATAGCCTGATGCTAGTCGAGCCGTCTTTCTTCAAGAAAATAGTCGACAGCGTTTCTGAAGAAGCCCTGTCGGAATTCGGCTCAAGCCTTGGACCATCTGTTGTAAGAGAAAACCTAGCGCGCCTAGGAATGAGCATGAATAGGCAATCTGTCGAATACGTGTTGGTCGAGGCGCTTGGACACTGGACAAAATGGTATGACGCAGACGTAAACGAGACCAGTGAAGGAAGAGTCTATTATCTCCACCATGTGCTCGGCAAGAAGTGGTCGGTTTTTCTCAAGAGCTTCTTCCAACAAGCCATGGCGAAACTGTTGGACCTCGAAGTGCAAGTTGAAATGATGGAAAACAGCATCATGTTCACCACGCCGAACCCGGCAAGGTCGCCTAAACCATTGTAAGTAGCCGATCGATGTTTCGCCTTTATCTCTGAACTGTGGTTGCAGCGCTGAACAGCTTCGAATAAAAAAGCCGCAGTTGTTGTCTTCTCTTCTGCGAAGCACTGTGTCACACAGGGCAAGTTTTTTTGTGGTGCGGCCGCCGGGATTTGGACCCGGGTTCTTGCCGTGGCAGGGCAACGTCCTAGACCAGGCTAGACTACGGCCGCTCGGTCAGATTAGAGGCATGTGTCTACAAGGTTTAATATGTGGTGTCTAAAAATCTTTCTAGCAACTATTGATGGAGCGACGACTGTGAGCCCAGTTACTTCCAAGACATTCTTGTCCAAGGATGGAAGAAAAGTTACGTTGAGATCGCTTAGATGGGAGGATTTGGATGATTGTGTCGAATTCATTAACTCGCTCGTTGAGGAAGGCTCTGAAATACTGCTGGAAGCGAAGGTTACTCGAAATGAGGAAGCTGATTGGCTCGGTAAACGTCTCGCGAGCATGGAGAAAGGCGAACTAGTTGATGTGGTGGCTGAAGTTGAAGGCAAGATGGTTGCCAACGCTGAGGTTGGGCGGAGAAAGGGTAATATGGGTCATGTGGGCGACATTGGAATAGGGATTCGAGCCGAGTACCGTGGAGTGGGAATCGGCACCGAACTCATGAAGACTCTCATCGAACAAGCAAGGAAGATGCAGCTAAAGACATTGGTTCTCTCTGTTTTCGAAACGAACAAGATAGCTAGAGGGTTATACAAGAAAACTGGCTTCAAGGAAAGTGGCAGAATTCCTAAGGGCATTTTTAAGAATGGCAAGTATACCGACTTAATCAGCATGGTTCAAGAACTCTAAGAGTTTATGTGCAACCTCTTCTCGTTGGTCAAAGCAAGCCACAAGCTTTTTGACTGATGCCTAAAGGTCAAGGTTTAAAAGAGCCAAAGCGTTCATTCAGCCTTTCTCAAAACAAGCTCGGGTAGTGGAGCTCAAAGCTTTGGCATTGATTGAGCCCTTAGTCGCGTTTATTGTCTCCATTGGCTTACTGCTTCTCTTACTGTATAAACGTGTCAATGTTGGAATTGCTTTGACCGCAACAGCGCTACTTCTAGCTTTCCTAGTGTTGAATTGGCAGACAATACCCGAGTTCATCTATAACACTGCCATTGAACCGCTCACAATCGCTGTGGTGCTCGCAACGTTCGGCATCATGCTGTTGAGTCAGCTCTACAAGGAAACAAGAGTGATCAACAGCTTAAGCGAAAGCGCGGGCAATATAATCAGGAACTCAAAAATCGTGTCCAGTGTGCTCCCAGCCATAATTGGGCTCCTTCCAGTTGCTGGCGGAGCCTTGATGTCAGCGCCGCTTGTTGACGCTCAAACCGAAAAAATAGGGTTGAAACCTGAGAAGAAAGCGTATGTTAATGTCTGGTTTAGACACACGATTTTTCCACTATACCCGTTAAGTCAGGTTCTCATAATAACGTCTGCGCTTACGGGAGTAGCCGTGACGTCAATTATCGTGCGCCAGATTCCCGTCGTCGCCGCAATGATAATCATCGGTTTTTTCATCGCCTTTTGGCGAAGTTCAACCCAGACGAAGAGAGCAGAGCTCACCGTTGAAGAAAACCCGTGTCTGAATACTGAGTTGAAGCGCTTCCTAGTTGCACTCTCCCCGATCATGGCAACTATTGTAGTGGTCGTTGGTCTGAGTGCCGCCCGTGTCAACACAGGCGGGTTAGATGTATTTTCCTCGACAGTTCTAGGCATGTTGGTGCTCATCGCAATCGCCAAGCCAAGTTTCAGCAAGCTTGTTAAGCCTTTGAGAAAATGGGAGATTTATGGCGTTACATTGGCTGCTTACGGTGCTTTCCTCCTAAGGAATGTGGCTGTAGCCGCCGGGATTTCGGAAATGGTCAAGACATTCGCGGTCAACGGAAACATTGACGTGCTAGTGGTCTTGGCTGTTGTCCCTGCTGTTTTGGGATTCGTGACGGCGTCGCCTTCTTCAGGAGTCGCCATAAGCGTTCCGATATTGCTCGGAATGCTGACTTTTTCGCCCGCGTCAGCAGCCCTGCTTTACATCAGTGCCTTCCTCGGCTACCTGATTGTGCCGTCTCATCTATGTCTAGTTTTCACGGTTGACTACTTCAAGTGTTCAATGGGCAAAGTCTACAAGTATATTCTGCCTTCATTTCTAGTGTCGCTTACAGCTGCATTGCTCGTCTATTTCCTCGCTTAGAAAAGCAGCAGCAGGTTTTGCTACTGTGTATCTCCTCATAAATGGCGCCCGGATGATGGTTAGGTTTGAACTGCGAGTGTTTGGAAAGACCTGATGAAGTGTGTCGGATGAGTTTGTGGTGCCGAGGGCCAGATTTGAACCGGCGACAACCCGGTCTTCAGCCGGGTGCTCTCCCAGGCTGAGCTACCTCGGCGCTGCAACGTGCTATCAACATCAATGCATAGCGGTTTTTAAGTTTTCTTAATTATGCCCGAGGTTTTGTGTACGTGTCTCGATAAGTTTTTCTACCTATGTCATCTCCGCATATTGCTTGAGAAAAAGGTGATGACAAGCCGCTGATGCTGCCGTAAGAGGCTTAAGAGCGTCAACTGGTGCTGATGGGCTCTATGATAGGTAAAATCTTCCGTAGAGCGGGCCACTCGCCCTCATCTCCCCCTAAGAGCCCGTGGGGCCTCCTGCTCGGAGGTTCATCTCCGCCTTTGACGCGGCCTTGCGGAAACAGCCATGCGGCAAAGGAACCCATTCTTAATTTGGAACGGGTTTGCTCCTTCCTCTCTCGTCATTGACTCATAGTCTCGACGACGCCTTATTTTCTTTGTGGAAATAACTTCTAGAACATACGACGCTTTTTTTGGTGCCGGGGGCAGGATGAGCCTTGGGAGAGAATTCGCGAGTCGACTTGATTGAGGTTAGTGGTTCTGTTAAGAGTTTCGAGACAGCAACTCTTATGTGGATTTGAATATTACATGATGGATCAAGGTGTCAAGCGCTTGACTGTGGAGCCTCCTGAAGAAGCTAGAAGAATAAAGGATGTTGTTTTGAAGTTTCTGTGCGCAGTTCATGGCAGCAACGTCTGCACGATTGATATCGACGAAATGAAAAAAGAAGTCGACCAAACAACAATTCACGGGACTTATCGTATGCGATCTAGGTTAGGACGGTCACGATCCGTGACTTTCAGGATGGCGTTGGACAAACAAAATCGACTAATCTCCTATACACGAGAAAGAATGGCGTAGACTACGTAGTTCTTAACGCACTCTAATGTTGAGAAAACCTCTCAATTCTTTTCTGTCGATGAAGGTGGGCCGGGCAGGATTTGAACCTGCGACCTTCGCCGTGTGAGGGCGACGTCCTAACCAGGCTAGACTACCGGCCCCCCTGGAAGCTAACAGTTCACTGACTCCATATTTGATGTTACAAAATAAAGATTATCGTTAATTTCAAACCATAGTAGAAGAAGGCTTAAGGGAGAAGTTCCTTCTTCTTCGAAAATTCTTTTGAGCTACAGTTCAACAGCGCTGAGCATAACGATCACAATAGGCACTATCATGCCCTTCACCGACGCAAACGTAGAGAAAACCCAACCAAAAAACCGCGAGCTGAATTACTTCACTATTTCGCGTTTCTTCCAGCGCAAGTTCTTGCTGCGACACTTGCGGCATTTGACCGCTGATCCCGCGTTTCGAGCGCCGCATTCCCGACAGATTTTCATGTACAGCCTATGCTGCTGTGCAAGGGCTTTCTTGAATGGATCAGTGATCGGCATAGCCTCGTCAACCCGTGAACAGACTAGGTCTCACACGCCACACAAACAAATAACCTTTTCCATAAAGCCTAATCAACGCCGTACTCAGGCTCTGGAACTTCGTCTTAGGCACTACTTCGAGCGAAGCTAAACACATCTGTCAAACTGGCGTGTAGACCTTGTTTCCAGCTTCCCAGCTTTCCCTCCACTCAACCCTGTCTGGAATGATCTTCAATAAACCGAACTCCTTGCACTCTGGTCCCTCAGGAAAATGCTCCGACAGATCGAAGGACGCCAGATTCCACACTCTCCTTTTCTTCTCAGCGTCGGGTACGATGTAGGCTTTGCCGAAAACGAAAGCTGCTTTGCTGCCGCGCGGTTGCTCCACAAATGCAAGACAGACTTTGGGGTTATCGTGTATGTGCTTCACTTTCCTAGAAGTGCGGAACGTCGTCACCCAAATCGCCATATCATCTTCAACTATGGGCGATACAGGGCGAACAAACGGCTGATTGGCATCACTAGTAGCTAGATAAGCGTGGAGGCAATTGTCTTTCATTATCTTCACGATTTTCTCTTTATCCGACACGTTCAAATTTCCACCTCATAGGCGAATCAGTATGATCTGAGATTTCTTAAGACTATCTCAAATGACAGCGGAATTTGAACTTCTCCCAATGTTGCGACAATCGCACTAAGCAAATCGCAAGTATTGGGTCATCTAGATGAGCCGATCTCAGAGATGTTTTCCACAAATCCTTTATGCACGGTCAGAAGCCTCTTTCATGGCGGTTTTGTTCTTGAGGCAGTTGGTTGTTCTTGGGGCCGGTTATGGTGGCTTGATGACAGCGCTGAAGCTTGAAGAAAGGGTGAAGCATTTAAGAGACGTTGAAGTTGTCCTGGTTGATAGGAATAGTTATCATCAATATTTGCATCTTTCGTATGAAATTGTTACGGGCGTCAAGAAAGTTTCCGATTTCACTGTACCTTTGAGCGAGTTATTGGCGGAAAAAAAGATTCGGTTTATCCAAGCAACTGTGAAAGGGATTAATCTTGCTAACAAGGTAGTGAAGACAAGTAACGGGGATTTGCCATATTTTGAGCTTGCAGTAGCGCTTGGCAGTGAGCCAAACTATTTCAACATTAAAGGAGCTGAGGCGAATTCCTTTTGTGCTTGCTCAGTGGAGGCTGCTGCGCATATCAGGGATAGATTGAACCAAGTTCTGGCGCAGAAGAAAGATGCTCGCGTTGTGGTTGGCGGGGGAGGGTTTACTGGGGTTGAGTTGGCGGGAGAAATAGTGGACGAGTTCAAATGCTGTGTCACCATAATTGAGGGGACTAAAACCTTGCTTCTATCGTTGGGGATTCCCGAATTTTCTAGAAAGGTGGCTGATGTCTTAACTGAAATGGGCGCTGACTTTCTCTTTGGCAGGTTTATTGTTGAGGTTAAACCGAACGTCATCGTTTTGAATGATGGCAGTGAGGTTGACTACTCTCTTTTCATTTGGGCTGGCGGTGTTCAAGGTTCTCGGGTAGCTAGCGAGAGCGGGCTGAAAACCGGGAAGGATAACAGAGTGCTGGTTAACGAGTTTTGTGAAGCCGTGGGGTTTCCAGGGATCTATGTTGTGGGTGACTGCGCGCTTGCAGTTGACCCTGAAACAGGAGAAATCTTACCTCAATGCATCGAAATTGCGTTGCAACAAGCAGAGACTGTGGCAGGGAACTTGCACGCAGATGTAACTGGGGGCGAGAGGACTATTTTTGTTCCAAGGTTTAGTGGGCTGATTTTGACTGTGGGTGAAAGATACGGCATTGGAAGGGTTTACGGAGTCAAAGTTGAAGGGCGAATTGCCCAGATGGTAAAGAGACTAATACATCTACGCTATGTCTACGAGATCGCTGGTCTCAAAGAAATCCTGAGAGAGACCATTTAGGTGACTCAAGCAGAGTGAGAAAGATCGTACGAGCACAGGATAAGACGTGAAACACAAGCAGAATCGGCTCACGCAGCCTCAGAAGATTCATACGCGCACACAGCTAGACTCTTTACATAGAGTGCGGGGGGTGGGATTTGAACCCACGAACCCCTGCGGGATAGCCGCCTCAGGGCTACGCCTTTGGCCATGCTTGGCAACCCCCGCGGAGCTTGCGTTCAATCATTTCTTGCGTTGTTTATTAAATA
>Ga0315314_1000254_pt1 | contig 67590 bp, 72 predicted proteins | sample TDP9_MG_FD_203631 | JGI IMG/M metagenome (GOLD analysis project Ga0315314, IMG submission 203631) | Freshwater sediment microbial communities from Lake Towuti, South Sulawesi, Indonesia - TDP9 | ecosystem: Environmental > Aquatic > Freshwater > Lake > Sediment | place: Indonesia: South Sulawesi...
CCTTTGTTTTCGAGCCGTTAGGTCTTCGAGTCGGCGGGAAAGCATCTTTACTGTTGTCTCGCTTTGAGCGAAGTCGCTTCTGAGCGCCACGAAATTCTGATTGAGTTTGTCCAATCTTTGCTCGATTTCGCGTATTCTCTTGCTGTTTTCGCCTAGGTTTTCCCATAGTTGAGCAGTTTCACTTACGAGGGCGTCGTGCTGTGTTTGTTTGAATGTGATTTTTTTGGTTAAGCTGTTCTGTTCTCTCTTGAACCGTTGCAGACCTTTCCGATTTTCTGCGATGTCATTGTTTATGGATTGAAGTTGTTGGAGACTGTTCTCCCTTACTTTTTTGAGCCCTTCAAGGCTTGCTGAACTCGCACCCATTTTTGTAGTAAGCTCAGTCATTCTTGACTTTATCTCACCGATTTGAATCTGCACTTCGAGAACCCTTGTGCCGCCTTCCTCAACTTTTTCGGAGCTGAGTTTTCTCCACTCTTTTTCAATTTGGTGCCGTTGCCCACGCATCTCATCTCGCAGCTGCTTGAGTTTTTCAGCTCTGCCAGAAGCCTCATCAATCTGTGCGGACAGGGCTACGATTTTAGTTTGAATCTCGCCTAAATCGTAACTGATTCTCATGGCTTCGAATCGTTTGACCTCGTTCTGGATGAAGTTGAAGCGTAGAAGCTGGTTGCGTTCTCTTTCAAGGTCGTCCACACGCTTTTGAACCTCATCTATTCTGCCCATGGCTGTTTTAATTTGGATTTCAGCTGTACGGAGTTTTTCTTCAGCCTCAGCTTTTTCAGCGTCATACTGTGCTATGCCAACCATGTCGTCCAAGATTTTTCTTCGTTCATGTGGTGCAATTTCTGCCATGCGGGTGATAGTTCCCTGCAAGACTACATTATGCCCAGTTGGGCTGATTCCCGCCATCGCCAACGTGTCTACAATGTTAGCTCGAGACATGCGCCTACCGTTCAAGCGATAAACGCTTTGACCATTGCGGTAAACCTCACGTGAAATCGTAACCGTGCTTGTGTCAACGGGCAAGCGACCGTCAGAATTGTCAAATTGCATAACAACTTTGGCTGCTTTCGCCTTCTCTAATTCAGCCTCTGGTGAACCGTGAAAAATTAGTTTGGCAAAGTTATCGGCACGCAGTCGCCGCGAGCTGAGTTCACCCAGCCCAAACAACACGGCGTCTATTATGTTTGTTTTGCCGCTTCCGTTGGGTCCGGTTATGGTTGTGAAGCCTTTCTCTAACAAGATAGAAGTGGCTTGACCGAATGTTTTGAAGCCTTTGAGTTCAATCTTCTTTAAGTATGGCATTTTCTTTCAGGCGCCGTCCTCCACCTCTCTTGTTAGCGTTTCACTCTTAACAGACCAGGCGAGATTTGTTCTAGACAAACTTTCTATAATAAATGTTACTAAATCAGTTTTAACTGTTTTGCATAATTTTGCGCTTACTGCTCTTTTCTTCTTCGAAGTTTTTCGCCAGTTTTATGAACAAACAGTTTAAGTTTCTCCTCGTCGCCGTAAATGAGCACATAACCATCGGTCTGCGTCTTTGTAGATAACCCGAACTCCTTCGCTAACTTTTTGATTTCGTCTTCGGGAGTTTCAGCTGAAACTTGAACCCGCAGCCATTTTTTATCTCGTGGCACGCCTGGAACAAACTTTGAGGTAGGTTCCCATGTTTTTTCTTCTTCTCCAACTCGGATTGTTTTTCTGGCTTCGTGGAGTTTATCCATCCATTTTTCTTCGAACTTGGCGCCGAACTTTTGACGTGCCCTAAAGATTAGGTAGGATTCGACGTTGCTAAGGTACATTTCTATTGAGGGAATATTTTCGGTGCGGGTTGAGTCTACCTTCAAGACTTGTATCATGGTTTTTGCCGCGCGCAAGTCTTCGATTACGTTGGGTGGGATGGTTTCGTTTTGTTTTCTAAGTTCAATTATTAATTCGTCTAGTATTTTCCAGATTTCTCCGTATCCCATTTTTGGTTGCCGCCTTCTGTTGTGTTATTGAGGCTTCTTCTGTAATTTAAGTTTCTGGCGGTTTTATGTCTGTCTCTTTTGGGGTTCATGGATAAGGAATAGGGTTATGATGGCGCAGGCAATTGAAATGATGAAGAAAAATATGAAGGGCAATGTGGGTGAAACGAATTGATAAACGAAACCGCCGATTAATCCGCCTATCGACATCAGCAGATATGTTATGAATTGACTGCAACCAACTTCTTTTCCTCTGAGTTCTCGGGGCACGAAGTCGGCTTCTAGGGCTTGGTAAGCTGAGATGAACAGGGCGTTGCTAGCCCCGAATAATAGGAAAGCGCCAAATAGCAGGCGCAAGTCTCCCCAAATGAAGAGCAACGGGAATAATGAAAGTAGAATCCAAGAAGCCAACAAGGGTTTCTTTCTCCCAAGTTTGTCTGCAAGTTTTCCAGAGGGAAGGGATAAGAGCATCATCGTGCCGCTGAACCACATCATTAAGACTGCCCAATCCAGCTTACTTATCAGCAGGACCTCTGTTGAGTAGACCACCAGATACGGGTTCAACATTGCATAGATGAAGCTCGACAGCGCATTTGTGAGGAATAGAAGGAACATCGACCGTGGCAGAATCTTCCATATCTTTAGGCCTTCTTTCACTGCTTTCGGATATTCCTTCACAACGTCGCCTATTCCCACTCCTTCAGTTGTGCGCTGCAGTGTTTCAGTTAGTTTTATTCTCACAACCGCCGCGATGAGGTAGAAGGCAACCACGGAAGCGTAGGCTATGCGCATGCCCGATGCTAGTCCATATTGAACGTATAATATTCCTGCTATGGCTGGCGATAAAACTGAGGCTATGTTGCTGGCGAACCAGAGTGTTGAGAACCCCATGCCTCGCCTCTCTGGTGGAATGGAGTCCGCTATCAGAGCGAACAAAGCTGGCTGGTAGACTGAAAAAAGATTCTGCAGTATGACGCCTGCGAGTATGAAATGCCAAGACAACGCAAAAACGTAGAGGAGGTTGCTGAGGGCTAATCCAAACGTGAATGTCACTATTAGCCATCGTCTACCGTGTTTGTCGGCGAGGTAGCCGCCTGGAAACTGGACCAAGGCTAGGACTAGGAATGAGATGAACTCTATGATTCCGATGATGAAGGGTGTGCCCCCAAGCTCCACGATGTATAATGAGTAATAAGTGGAGGGGATGGCGCCAGCGAAGTTCATGAGTAACCAACTGGTCATCAAAACCAGTATGTTACCGCGGAGAAACGAAAACTCATCCTTCAATCTGGACTGTAAACGCAAATATAACCCTCCAAATTTTGAGTGAGCAGCGTCCTAGCAACCGAGAGGCATGCCTAAAACAGTGCAGAATCGCCTAGAGGCGTGGCAACAGAATCATTTTGGCGCTCACCTTTAACAGACAGGCTTCACTTTTTTGATTGTTCTGGCTTATCAAGCTTTTGTTCAATGTCCAAGCAAGGCTCGATTTTTCAACGTTAAGACTGGAGTTGTCTTAAAAGGACCTGCAAAGAAACCACAACCTGTCTACCGAGTTGAAGTGGAAGGAAACTAGATCTTAGTCAACGTTTAGACTTGAAAAACAAGCTTAAACCGAAAAAGGGCATTAGGGAAGAACCTAATGTGCACAGTTACTTGCAGTCATTATTTTGAGTTAACAAATTAGATAAAGACTTTGCATGTTCATAGACGAACGGTGAACGTACAATGCATCAAGAGTGGACCAAGTCGCCAAGATTCTCAGCCGTGATGAACGGCGTATTCATTGGAGTAGGAGTAATCTTTCTAATCTGGGGTGCAACAGACATTGCGTTTCCAATCACTGAAAGAGTGAACGTGGCAGTTTTCGGTTTGATGCGAATCATTTTGGGCATCATTTCATTGAGCGTTGGAGTCGGCGTGGAAGCGGTTCAATGGGCAAAAATCGGAAGACACCTAATCATTGAAAAGAAAGTAGTTCAAGAGAACGTAGAGGTAACCCATACTCCGCAACCTGAACAACCTGAACCAACTGAGCAATCGGAGCAAACTGAGCCAACTCAGAGCCAGAGCCAGACCTGATTCTACTCTTCCTTCGCTATTGCTCTGTACTAAAAAATTTTCAAGTAGACCAATTGTTCATAAAAAAATTGGGAGTCTAGCTGGGAGGGGGACGGGTTCCCAGCACGACAAAGACATCCATCGTTGTGCTGTTTCTCACTATCGCCATATTGATTGTCTGGTTGGGCAGAGTGTTCTCTTCAAGATACGTTGAAAGGTCATCAGAATTGATAATGCGTGTTCCATTAATAGCTATGATTATGTCCCCTCCGATTGTGTAGATGCTTCCGCCTATGAGAACCTGCTGTGTACCTGGCCTAAGACCAGCATTCTGGGCTGGTCCTCCACTGGTAACCTGCGTGATTAACACGCCATAAGTGATGTTTACGTTCATTTTGTTGGCTATGTCGTAGGTCATGTCTGTTCCCCCGATGCCGAGCCATGAATGTCTAGTGTATGACCCTGTGTTAACCAAGTCTGCTACTTCACGCAAGATAGCGTTTGATGGGATGGCGAACCCGATTCCTTGCGAGTCTGCGACAACTGCTGTGGTTACGCCTACAACCTGCGCCTTATCGTTGAGTAATGGTCCTCCAGAGTTACCAGGGTTGATTGGTGCACTTATTTGAATAACGTTTGCAATAGCGTAGCCGCCTGTGGTTGATTCAGTTATTGTCCTACCAAGCTGGCTAACTATTCCCGTTGTCATCGACCCTGCCAATCCAAACGGGTTGCCGACAGCTATGATTAGGTCGCCGACTTTAAGGGTTGAAGAGCTGACGACTTGTAAAGGCTTGAATTCGCTCGTTGGAGCGCTAACCGAAAGCACCGCAAGGTCGTAGTATGCGTCAGAGCCCAAGACAGTGGCTGCGTATGCGTTTCCATTCTTGAAGGTTACGGAAATATCGATTGCTCCGTCAATCACATGGAAGTTGGTGATGACGACTATGCGTCCAGTGAGATTGTAGACGAACCCCGACCCTTGAACTTGAGCTATTTGTTGCCCAAAGATAGTTGTGTAGACGATGAACCCTCGTATCATCACCACCGAATCTCGAACATTCTCATAGAGCTTTGACAGGGAAACATTGGTTGGAATCACCTGATAGTTTGGGTTGGAACCCTGCAACGCTGAAACTTGGTTTTGGAGGTCGCTTAGCCTCTGCTGAACCACGACGTATGCGGCAGTTGCGGTTACCAGACTTGTTGCTAAGACAGCGATTGCGAGAGTTAAGACGAATCTACGAGTCACAGTTAGGGTGTGAGAACTTTCCATTCGTATCACCTCCTCGACTGCAATTCATACCATTTCAGTTTGTGCCTGTCGAATAAACTTGATGTTGGTTTTTCCGTCTTCTTTTTTGCAGGCAGCATCCGTGGCAAATGCAGTAGAATCATCATAAGTGGACACAGAAGAACGAGCAGAAAGGGCAAGTATGCACTATCGATGTTAGCGGTGACGAGGACTACGAGTATCGCGATGGGAATCAAGCAGCACAACAACATTATAAAAAGGTGACGACCGCTGCGTGCTGCGTTTTCAGACTTTTGTTCCTGTCCATGCTCATGCAAGTTTTTGTTATCTCCTCTGTTTCTTAGCAGCACGAGTGACCAGAGTGCATTGAATGCTCAGAGTGTCCACCTGCACCAGTGTGTTTCATCGGGTTCTTGTCAAACGTTGCCTTGCACATCTGGCTGCAGAAGTAGTAGGTCTTGCCCATGTGCTCCGACTTGTACTTGGCTGTTTTCTCGTCAACGCTCATGCCACATATCGGATCCTTAGCCATGTTATAGTCACCTCCCTTCAATTTGTTTCGATGTTACCGCGCTACAAACGTGTGGGAAACAGTGATGCATGAAAAGTTTCAATGCCCTTGTGCCTCCTCGTTAAATTTTTCGAATTTAAACTTGGCCAGTTTTAGCGTGGCTGAATTGCTGACCACGGTTAGCGAGCTAATCGCCATTGCTCCTGCAGCAAATATTGGGTTTAACAGTCCAACGGCAGCTACTGGAATCATGACTGTGTTGTAGATGAATGCCCAGAACAAGTTGGAATTGATTTTTTTCATCGTCTTCTTGCTCAACTCTACGCCGAGCGCAACATCTCTTAAATCATCCTTGATTAAGACTATTCCCCCAGTTTCTTTTGCGATGTCGGTTCCGCTTCCGATTGCGATGCCAATGTCAGATTGGGCAAGAGCAGGCGCATCGTTTATGCCGTCTCCCACCATTGCCACTGTTTTGCCTTCTCTTTGCAACTTCTTAATAACATCAACTTTTTCCCATGGCAACACGTTTGCTATTACCTGGTCGATGCCTAATTGTTTGGCAATGGCTTCTGCCGTTCTCTCGTTGTCGCCTGTAAGCATGGCAACCTCCAAGCCCATGCTCTTCAATTTCCTTATCGCCTCGACAGCGTTTTCCTTAGGTGTGTCCATAGCCGCGATTATGCCAGCAGGTTTCCCGTTCACTGCCAGAATCATCGCTGTTTTGCCTTGCGCCTCAAGCTTCTGAAGGTCGTCCTCAAAACGTTCAACTGGAACTCTTTCTCTTTGCATAAGCTTTCGGTTTCCAAGTAATATTTTCTTTTTCTCGCTTGTGCATTGCACTCCGTGCCCAGGCACTGCCTCAAACGACTCTGCATCAGGAATGTTAAAGCCAGATTGATGTGCTGCATTCATTATTGCTTCTGCTAACGGATGTTCTGAACCCTTCTCCGCGATAGCTGCAAACCTCAACACATCATTTCCTTTGTAGTTACCATAAGGCACAATGTCTGTGACTGATGGTTCACCTTTTGTCAAAGTTCCTGTTTTGTCAAACACAACGGTTTTGAGTTTTCTGGCTTTTTCAACGTACTCTCCACTTCTGAGCAATACTCCGTATTCTGCGCCTTTGCCAACACCAGCCAAAATTGCGGTCGGCGTTGCGATGCCCAAGGCGCATGGGCAGGCAATCAGGAGAACGGCGAGCAGAGCGAAAAACGCGGCTGAAAAACCTGTGGTAAGATACCAATATGCAAACGAGAGTGCTGCAACAGAAAAGACTATGGGAACAAACTTTGCAACAACCCGATCTGCAAACTTCTGAACCGGCGCGCTTGAAGCTTGGGCTTCCTCTACTAGGCGCACAATTTGCGATAACGCAGTGTCTTCTCCAACTTTTGTGGCTCTAATTTTTAACAGGCCAGTTTTGTTCATTGTGGCGCCTATGACTTCGCTTCCTACGTTCTTTTCAACTGGGATGCTTTCGCCTGTGATTATTTTTTCGTCGACGGAAGAGTATCCTTCGATGACGACTCCGTCGGTTGGAACCTTCTCGCCGGGTTTTATTATTATTACATCGTCAACTTGAACCTCGTCGATTGGGACCTCTATTTCATTTCCATCTTTGAGCACACGGGCTATTGTAGGTTGAAGCTCCAGCAGTTTCCTAATCGACGCAGCTGACCGTCTTCTTATGGTTTCTTCAATATACTTGCCCAACAAGACGAAAGCCAATATGGCGATTGCTATTTCTAAGTAGCCTTCTCCACCAATTGCAGCCTCTGGAAAGAACGCATTAACTGCACCGTATGTCCACCCAGCTATTACTCCAGTGGCGATCAGCACATCCATGTTTATTGCGCGATTTTTGAGCGACTTGTATGCGCCTGCAATGATGCCCCAGCCGGCAAGCCAGACAACGGGCGTCGACACTATGAATATGGCTAGGCTGTAGACAGAAATGCCGATAATGGTGAAGGTCATGATGGTGGCTACCAAACCGAACATTACCAAGACTCTTAATCCAGCAACGGCGATTACTCCTGCAAGAGTCATGGCGACTCTGCGTTTCATGGCTTTAAGTTCTTGTTCTGGCTGTTCGTAGGTGCGGGCGCATGATTCACTGCAGAAGTAGTACATTCGGTCTCCGATCTTTCTTTTTATCGCCTTTTCGGCGTCAACAGTCATTCCACACACGGGATCTCTTGGCAATTTTTCACATCCTCACCGTTTGAAGTGTTGTGTGTTCAAGCTTATAAATATATCTTTTTTAGATATATCTTTTTCCATAACAGACTTGTCTGAGAATTCGAACCCACGTATCCGATGAAGAAAATCGTTGCCATGAAACGTTCATTATTTGGGAGTAAGAGGCTTCGACGCTGCTACTCTTAGAGAGGAGAGAAATTTAGAAAAGAGAATCTTTTACGAAAGCCTCTTACTCTCTCCAAAGGAAAGGTTCCACCTCGATTGATAGATGGGTGGATCTTGAATATAAATATATCGTCAAAAGATATATCTGAAAAAAACATTTATATTCCAGCGCCCACATGATAACCTTAGAAGGCGATACGGCATGGTAACCGAAGCAAAAACCACGAACATGGATGAACTAATTTCAGACTTTTCCCGTTTTTACATACTTATGATTCTTTATGAAGGCCCAGCCCACGGCTACAGTATACTCAACCGTTTCAAGAAAAGAGTGGGAAAAGAAATCAGCCCGAGTTTAGTCTACCCGTTTCTCCAACAGCTTGAAGGAAAGGGCTTAGTGAAACACTCAATAAAACCTGTGGGCGAAAAAGAAAGGAAGGTTTTCGAACTCACACCCGAAGGAAAAGAGCTCTGCACCGGGCTCTTCAAACGCTTCGCAGACCTAGTCTCCATCGCAATTGAGCCCAGCCTATACGTTTGTGCTCACTGCGGCTGCAAGGTCTACGAAGGCGGATACCGCGAAGTCATCGACGGAAAAGAAACCACATTCTGCTGCATGCACTGCGCCCACTCTTACAAGGAGGAGAAAAGGCTCTCCAAGAGTCATGTACGAGGTGAAAAGCATGGCTAAGGACCCAGTCTGCGGAATGGAAGTGGATGAGAAAACAACCGCATACAAAAACATCATCGGAAACAAAGTTTACTATTTCGATTCGCCAGCGTGTCAAAGCGAGTTCAACAAAAACCCAGAAAAATACATGGGAGAAACTAGTGCAACACGTCACGCAAGTCATTACGGCGGCTACTGCGGTCCCACGGGTTGTGGTCCACCAGCCCGAGGCTCCGCCTGGTATCTCTACATTGGATTGTTAATTCTGTTAATTTCGACACTGCTTCTAACTTTGCTGCTGACCCGTTAAGTACGGAAAAACAGGGACAAAAGAAGTGCGTTGTTAAATGGCGAATGATAAGTTGGATAGAGATCCAGCAGAAATTCGCTATGACCGTGTGGCTAGGATGTATGATGCCTTCAACTTTTTCATAGAGTGGTTTGTCTCTAAACACAGAAAAGAGCTTCTGCGCCAAGCTAGGGGTAATGTACTAGAGGTCGGTGTGGGAACGGGAAGCAGTTTCAAAGACTACCCCCTTGGCAAGAGCATTTTAGCCGTGGACATAAGTCGAGAGATGCTATCGCTAGCCAAAAGAAAGCGGAATAACTATAATGGCAACGTAAAACTGCGCCGTGAGGATGTGCAGAACCTTTCATTCCAGGACGAAACCTTTGACACAATCTTCACTTCAATGGTGTTTTGCTCCGTCACGGACCCTCTCAAAGGATTGACCGAACTACGCCGAGTGCTCAGAAAGGATGGAGAACTGCTTATGCTGGAGCACGTGAAAAGCAAGAGCAAAATGCTTGGCTATTTGATGGACAAACTTAACCCGTTAATCGCCAAATACGGTGTGGACAACATCAACAGAGACACTGTGGAAAACCTTCGAAAGGCAGGCTTCAAGGTTAAGCAGGAAAGAAACCTTGCGCACGACGTTGTGAAAGCCATCGTGGCAGTAAAGTGAGCGGAGAAACCGCAAGGAATAAATACGAGTAATCGTAATTTTTTCTACGAATGTCATAAGAATCGATTATGGGAGCAATTTGAATGTCTGTAACCAGTGAAGTCTCACCAACCATCGAAGAGTACCTGGAAGCTGTCTATAAGCTTCAAGAAAGAAACGGTGCTGCCAAAACCACTGAGCTTGCCAAACAGTTGAAGGTAGCGCTTGGAACCATAACAAACACCATCGAAAGCATGGAAAAACAAAGCCTAATCGTGCATCAGCCTTACAAGGGAGTGAAACTCACGGCTAAAGGCCGAAGAATAGCCTTAGACGTTGTTAGGCGACACCGCCTCTCTGAGCGTTTACTCGTCGACATTTTAAGATTGGATTGGGGCAAAGCACACGACGCCGCCTGCAAACTCGAACACGTCTTCACAGACAGGGAACTGAGCCGACCCTTAGAGAAAGCCTTAGGATACCCTAAGACTTGCCCACACGGCAACCCCATTCCATCAGAGTCTGGGAAAGTCAAAGAGGAAGAATCAGAAGCCCTAATGTCCTTAGACGCTGGCGAAAAAGGAACAATCGTCAAGGTGACAGACGAACGCCAAGACATACTGCAATATTTGGGCAGGCTTGGGCTTGTGCCAAGCGCACTGGTCGAGGTTGAAGACAAGGCGCCGTTCAACGGTCCAATTATGGTTAAGGTTGGAAGCGCCAACTACGCTCTGGGAAGAAATATTGCTTCTATGATTTGGGTCAAACGAGAATGAAGGTGACAGCCACAAATGCTCGGGCAGTATCTTATCGCTTTCAGAGAAGTTTTGGAAGCAGCGCTCATAACATCTATAGTCTTGGCTTATTTGGCTCGAACCGGCAGAGGTGCTCTTTCACGCTACGTCTGGTACGGCGTCTTTTCCGCCACGGTGGCAAGTGTTGTTTTAGGAGCCTCTATCTGGTCGGCGTATGGAGGACTCGAAGAATCAATTAAGCCACTCTTCGAAGGAGCCGCAGCATTAATCGCTGTTGCTGTCTTGTCCTCAATGATATACTGGATGGCCACCAAAGGCAAAGAACTCAAAACAGAGGTAGAGCGAAGAATCGAAACCATAACTACTCGCGGTGCCACTCTAGGCTTAGTTTCCTTCGCATTTATAGCCGTTTTCCGCGAGGGACTGGAAACCGTGTTGTTCTTGACGCCTTTCCTAGTAACCGACGCTCTAGCTACGGTTGCTGGATTACTCCTTGGAACGTTAACTTCCTTGGCGTTAGCCTATGGAATATTTGTTGTCGGCATGAAGATCAACATTCGACGCTTCTTCTATTTTACAAGCATCTTGTTGGTGCTTTTGGCTGGAGGGCTTGCAGGTTACGGCGTGCACGAACTCATAGAATACACTGGCTCTTCAGCATGGGGTTGGTTCGGTCAACACGCTTACAACTTGAACATACCAACAGAAAGCCCACTGCATCACAAAGGCGTAGTGGGGTCAATTTTTGCTGTCATGTTTGGCTATACAGTTAACGCTGAATGGGCAAGAGTGATAGTTCATCTCACATACTTGGCCATAGCTTTACCCCTTGTTGTATGGGTTTACCGAAAGAAGTGATTAGATACATAGCTTTGAAGTGGACTCGGTAGCGGAACAAGAAATCATTCAATCTTTCCCCAGTCAGTGTACCTCGATTTCCTCATCGTCCAACAAAAAAATAAGGGGTCAACGCTAAAAAATATTTCTAAAGGTCTAAAAGAGGCAGCTCAATTTTCATAAAGTCCTCAGCGACACTAACATTGGAAAAAATCTTTCTCGCCTGTTCCAGCAACGACAGAGTGCTCTTGTACCTCGAACTTACATGTGTGAGAACAAGCCTCTTCACCCTTGCTTCCTTGGCTGTTTCAGCCGCTTGACTGGGCGTTGAATGCCCATCTTCAAGAGCCTTTTCCAACAATTCATCCTCTAACGTGGCTTCGTGAATGAGTAAATCCGCTTTTTCTGCAAGGTCAACGAGGCTTTTTGTGTGTCTTGTGTCACCAGAATACACTATTTTTCTTCCTGGCCGATGAGCGCCCACAACTTGTTCGGGTCTTACCATCTTTCCTGTTGAAGCTTTTACTTTTTTGCCGTGTTGCAGCGTCGACCATAAGGGTCCTTCGGGCACGCCAAGAGCCTTTGCCCTTTCTGGGTTGAACCTTCCCGGTCTAGGTTTTTCGATTAGGGCGAAAGCCAAGCTTGGAATCACATGGTCGGTTTGAACGGCTTGGACGAAGTATTCCTTTTCCTCGCAAACTACGCCCTCGTTTTCTATTTCATAGATTTCTACGGGGAACGTGAGAACGAATTGAACGGTCTGTTGAATTGCCTCGATAAATGCTTTGATTCCATTTGGTCCATAAACTTCGAGTTTGCGTTCTCTGTCTAGAAGAGACATGGTTTGGAGTACGCCAGGCAAGCCTAGAACGTGGTCGCCGTGCATATGAGAAACAAAAACCTTCATTTTCTTGTGGAAGCCCACTCCAGCCTTAATCATTTGGCGCTGCACGCCTTCGCCGCAGTCAAACATTAGAACCTCGTTTTTTCGTTTGACAACCACGCTTGGCAAGGCTCGCGCAACGGTTGGAACGCTAGCAGCAGTGCCCAGAAAGATAACCTGCATACTCATAATGTCTTACATTCGCTCCAGCACGGCTATTTCTCTAGTTAGGCTTCGGTGCACATAAACAGAATGCGACTCCAAGCGTTTAAAACCAGATTCTCGAGCCAATTTGTCGATTTTGACCCCTTGGGGAAAAGCTATGCAAATGCGACTTTTCAGCGGAACACAGCTTTTAACCTTCAAAAGAAAGTCTTCAACGATTTCCTCAATTTTTCGACCGAGCGTAGCAGATGCCCTTCCGTATGGTGGGTCGGTCACAACGCAGTCAACCTGCCTGACTGGCGGATTCCGTGCATCTGCCCGCAGTATTCCTTCAGGGCTTATACCATAATAGCGCAGGTTACGCAAGCTGCCCTTAACCATTCGTTTTTGAACATCAAAGCCAACGACACTGCAACCCAGCAACCCAGCCTCTACTAGAAAGCTAGCCGTTCCACAAAACGGGTCCAGAACCATGTTGCGTTCCTTAGGCTGAGCCAGATTAACCATGCAACGGGCAAGCTTGGCAGGCATTGCAGACGGATGAAAGAAAGGACGCTTCCGAGGACGCCTATCCACAAAAGGCTTCGGAAAAACCTCAGCAAGTCTGGGTCCAAAAACGAATTTATCCTCTGTCAAAACACCGAAGAAAGTGACATCTGGACTGGTTAATTTCACCCTTGCTCCTTCAACCTTGCCTAAGACGACTGCGCCTATTTTCTGCTCCAAACCAGCGCCTTCAACTTCAGGTGCGCTCTCTCCCACTCTTCTCACACGCGCCACAAAGGTTTCACCCTTCTTAACATACTCTCCCACAGAGGCGGAACGAATCTTCCCGAGGATGGCGGAAGTCGATGCTTGAGCATAAACAAGTTCGATGCAGCATACACGAGTCAACGCAGCCCTGCGCACAATAGATTTTATGCTCTCGATGTCGGCTTCAACTCGCACAACTTGTCTAAGCCTGCCCAAAATTCGATATTTATGTCCCTCAGCCTCTAAAATTGAGTTCAATTCAGAAAAAGGCAGAGTCGGATGCTCGCCAGAGAGCAAAAAGAAAAGTTTAGCCACGGTCGCATAACTCACTTTCTCAAGGCTTGAGCGATCAGGGGCGCAACCGAAACTACGCTTATCGGGCTGGATACTGTGTCTGTTCCTACAATGCCGTCGGCGCCGCTCTTCAAAATCTTTTCTTTTACGTCGCCTATGAGTAGGGGATGCACGCAAGCAGAGTAGATTCGTCTGGCGCCTTGTTCTTTCACCCACGTCACAGTCTTTATCATGGTGCCGCCGCTGCTTATTATATCATCGAAGACTATGACGTCTTTGTTTTTGATTGGCAAAGGCTTTTTTTCGATGGTTACGTTTCCTGTTATCCTATCTCTCTGGGTTGGAATGTAGTCGTATTTGCCTTCGAGCACTTTGCTGGCTTCAGTTGCCGTGTCCAATCCTTTCTTGCCTAGGGAGAGGGAAAACGCGTTTTGAAAGCCTTGTTTCTTGAAGTGTTGAGCTAGCAAACCTATTGCAGACAGGTCTTCTATGGGGAGGTTCAAGGTTTTGAGAAGGGCTGGGTTGTGGGAGTTCACAGTGAAAATCTTGGTTACACCACACGTTTGAAGGAGTTTGATTATGGTTTTGGCGCTGAAAGCCTCGCCTGGTCTAAACCTTGTGTCTTGCCTCGCATAAGCAAAGTAGGGCACAACAGCAGTGATCGTTTTAGCGCTCAAGTCTTTGGCGTTATCAGCCATAAGCAAGAGCTGAATCATGTTCTCGTTTTGAGGAGGACCAGTGCTTTGAACGATAACAACGTCTTCGTTTTCCACGCTGCCATCAAATCGGATGTAGGATTCGCCGTCTGGAAAACGCTTAAACTCGACTTGAACACTCTTAGCTTTTAATTGTTTGGCGATTTCTCTGCCCAAGTCTATTGATGCTGGACCGGGAATAATTATCATGATTCTCACTTTCTATTGTAGACTGCTTGCTACCGGAGATTGGGAGTTGGGTGATGTTATAATTTTCCCTTTGCCTTGTACTCCTCAACGAGTTCTTTGGCTCGGTCCAACCGTATCTTGCGCTCTTCCACCATGCGTTCGACGATTAAATCGACGAAGTCGACTGTGGCGCCGGCTGCGATAGCAAAATTTCTTGCGTGAAGCCTCATGTGTCCACGCTGAATACCCTCGTGTGCTAAGGCTCTAAGTGCGCCTAAGTTTTGAGCCAAACCAACAGCAGCCAAAACTTCGCCAAATTCGCGGGCTGTTTTAACATTAAGAATCTTTAAGGCAATTTTAGCGATTGGGTGAACACGGGTTGCGCCGCCTACTACGCCTACAGCCATAGGCAATTCAATAGAGCCGACAAGGTCTCCGTTCTCGTTCTTTTCCCACGTAGAAAGCGGTCTGTAGCCACTCTTGTACGCAGCGTACGCATGGGCACCTGCTTCAACCGCTCGGTGGTCGTTGCATGTCGCAACCACTACGCCTATTACGCCGTTCAAAATGCCTTTGTTGTGTGTGGCGCAGCGGTATGGGTCTGCGGCTGCGAATGCGTATGCTTCAATTATACCGTTGACAATTTCTTCGCCTCCAACCGCCTCTTTGGGCACTACGCACCAAGCTCGCGCTAAGCGTTTGGTCGCCAGGTTTGAGATTATGCGTAAGTAAACTCGCCCGTGAGTTATTTTCTCTATTAGTGGTGCAACCGCCTCATTCATTGTGTTAACAGCGTTGGCGCCCATGATGTCTCTACAGTCTACGTGCAACTCAGTGATGACCATTGGACCAGTCTGTGCCTCAATGACTTTGACCTCGAGGTCTTCTGCGCCGCCGCCTAAAGAAACCAACATTGGGTCTTGCTCGTTGGCTTTCTTTAGAATCACTTCTTTGGCGGCTAGAATCGCCATTCTAGCGCCATACGGATCCTTTATGCGAACTGCTTGAATCTGCCCGATCATGATTGGTTCTGTGCTATTGGTGAAGAAGCCTCCGCCTTCTCGCACCATTTTTGCGGCGTAGCTGGCGGCTGCAACAACTGAGGGTTCCTCAATCGCCATGGGAATTAGGTAGTCACGCTTGTTTATGAGAAAGTTGACGGCTATGCCCAGCGGCACTGGAAAGGCGCCTACAACGTTCTCTATCATCCTATTGGCAAGGTCTAGGTCTAAAGAGCCCGTTGACTGAAGGAGATTGACCTCTTCATCTGTTAGGTCTGCAAACTCTTTCACTAGTTTAACTCTTTCTTTTGGGCTAAGCTTGTAAAAACCAGGCAACTGCGAATTCTTCTCTTTCATTTTCTCAACGCCCTGGATTTTTTCTGACCTCATTGTACTGCATTTAATGGCATAATAACTTAACTACGTTCCACGAGTCGATAACATATGCTTTTCTATGATTTTTCTAATAAAAAAACTTTAAAAACAGTTGCTAATACTCAATATTGGAAGGTTGAAAAAATGGGAAAAAACATTGTGGTTTTAGGCGGAGGCGTTGGCGGACTCGTTGCGGCTAATAGATTAAGAAAGAAACTCGGAGAAGAGCATTCAGTAGTTATGGTTGATAAAAAAGCGCAATACGAGTTCACGCCATCGTATCCTTGGCTCATGTTGGGATGGAGAGAACCGCCTCAAATAACACGAGACCTGAGTCGACTCAGCAGCAAGAAGATAGAATACATTAATGCTGAAGTAACAGGTATAGACCCAGAGAACAGACTGGTAAAAACCTCTTCCAAAGACCTAAACTACGACTATCTCGTGGTCTCTTTAGGCGCCGAGCTGACGCCCGACGCTTTACCTGGATTTTCTGAAAACGCCTACAACTTTTATGACATGAATCAAGTTGAAAAACTGCGAGATGCTCTGAACAAGTTTTCCAGCGGAACGCTCACTGTGTTGATATCGAGCCTTCCGTTCAAGTGCCCAGCCGCTCCCTACGAGGCTGCTCTTCTCGCCGACTACTACTTGAGAAAAAAGGGAGTTCGAAGCCAGGTGGATTTGCAGCTTTACACTCCAGAAGTTTTGCCCATGCCTGTAGCCCGACCAGTTGTTGGAAACGCCATAAAAAACTTGCTTGAGCAACGAGACATAGGCTTCCACTCTACCATGAAAGCTGTGTCAGTGGACAAGAAGAAAAAAGAAATAACCTTTGAAAAAGGAGAAAAAACTAGGTTTGACCTCATTATTGGCATTCCAACCCACAAGGCCCCAACAGTTGTAAGAGAGGCGGAGTTGACCGATCAGTCTGGTTGGGTGTCGGTGGATAAAGGAAACCTTACCACCCGTTTTGACGACCTCTTCGCCATCGGAGATGTAACCGCGATAAAACTGCCTTCTAGAATGATGCTGCCCAAAGCTGGAGTGTTTGCTCATCGTGAAGCAGAGGTAGTCGCTCACAACATAGTTGCTGACATAGAAGGGACCGGGACAGAGAAAATGTATGATGGAGAAGGCACATGTTTCCTCGAGACTGGCTATGGCAAGGCAGGCTTCGCAACAGGGAACTTCTACTCTGAACCTAAACCAAACATTAAGATGCGAACGCCAAGCAGATTCTGGCATTGGAGCAAAATTCTATTCGAGAAATACTGGTTATGGCGGTGGTTCTAATCGCCTAATCTCCGCTTATCCCAATACGCCTTATGAGTGTAGGTGGTGTGAAAGAAAGCCCCAGCCAACGTAGATTTTCCTTTATGACGACGGGGTTCGCTAACAAAGACCGTATCCCTTTCTTGTGAGCAGCTCCAACCACAGCTAAAACACGAGGTGACTCTCCTTTTTTCAAACCTTCAGTGGCAATCCACGCTAATCTCGCAGCCATAAGCGTGTCTCGTTCGTCGAGTAGAACTCGCCAATGTGAATAGGGCTGCTGGGTTCTCTGCATTCTTTGAATGAATTCCTGCTTTGACATGTCAATCAGCCAGATATTCGTGTCTTTGTTTTCTAGGGCTTCGACGGCGCCGATGAACTCGCACTTTCGCGTGCAGTTTCTGTTTTGTGGGCATGTGGCGCATTCGCCGTTGAGGGTTTGGTAGCGTTTCATGTCTAGTTCTATGGCTAGGTCTGTGGGCTTCAGCTGCCCCACCACGCTATATGCCTCGTAGAGGCTTCTCTTTGTGAAGTGTGCAGTGCCCAAAACGTGGACAAGCTGGTTGTAGTCTATGTTGTAGATTTCAGCTTGCATCCAGTGATACACAACCTATTGTTGGCTTACTCGATTTTTATGGTCGTTTTCCGTTCTTCAGCCGCTGCCTTCTTTGTTTTGGGTATGGTTACCTCTAAGACGCCGTTCTTGTAGTTCGCTGTTGCCTTGTCGACTTCGATGTCTTGCGTGGGCAACTCAATTGATTTATAGAAGTATTTAGCCTTGATTTCAGCTCGGTTGGCAGTAACGTTCAATTGAATGTCTGTTTTCTCAACTCCGGGCAACTCCACGTAGAGTTTGACGTTGTCGTTATCTTGAAACACATCGGTTAAGGGTTCACGAACTTCTTCTCGAACTTGTTTGGGCAGCGTCAAGATTTTTGGTGCCTGTTTGCCGCCGAATTGGAAACGTCCACGGGCAATATAACCTTTCACTACTGGCTCCTCGATGGGTTTGATGTCCCATTCGCCCTCGAGTTTTCCACTTCGAATAGCCTCTTCAATGTTTTCCATGTCTCTGAACATCTTTTTCGCGAGTCGTTGGTAAAGCTTGTCCACGTCGTCGAATATGTCTTCAAAATCGTCTGGCACCCATTTTTCACCTCCTAAAACTGTTCCATTGCCTTGGACAAACGCCTTAAGGCGAGGCTGAGCATCAGAAATTCGGCTACTCCTGGCTCGGAGAAGCGGTATCTGCCGTCTTCTGATTTGACCAGCAAGCCGCCTTCTTGAAGCTTTCTCGTGCTTTCCCAGACGGTCTTGGGGTTCAAACCCAAGTCGCGCATGAAGTCGCCGAAACCCAGCGTCAGGTCTGGGTCTTCTAGGAGGTGTTTCATCATTTTCAAGCGGGTTCCGTGGGACAAAGCGTCGAAAAGCTTGGAGAATTTTTCCAGTTCACGTTCAAAAGAGGTTAATTCGTTCTCTAAGCGGTTCTTGGTCCACTCCTCCATCGATAAGGGCATCTCGAACAGGACTTCGCCGTTTTTCTTCAGTAGGAGTTTGAGTTTCATGTTTTCAACCTCTTCTGGAGTTCTGTTAACTTAACTTACTCTTTAGTAATTAGTAATTACTAAAAGGTAATATATAAGTTTTCTGCGCCCAAAAAAAAGGCACCACAACACCTATCACTACAGACAACGATGGTTAAAATGAAAAAAGGAGAACTCTATCATTGACCATCCCGAAACCACCGCTTCATGAAGCCATGCTTTATTCGCCGTTGCCAGAAAAACGGGTGCGCTGTTTTCTCTGCGCCAGAGTCTGCACCATACCCGACGGAGGCTTGGGCTTCTGTCAAGTCAGGAAAAACGAAGGTGGCAAACTCTACGCGCTTGCTTACGGAAAAGCCTGCTCAGTGCAAGTTGACCCTATCACCAAGAAGCCTTTGTCGCACTTTCATCCGGGCGCTCTAGTCTTGTCCATAGCCACGGGCGGATGCAACTTTCGCTGTCAATTCTGTGACAACTGGATGATAAGCCAAGAAAAGGGGATAACGGGCACCGACCTCCCCCCCGAGGATGTTGTGCGGGCGACCAGAGACAACGGTTGCCAAGGCATCAGTTACACGTACACTGAGCCAACTATCTTCATGGAGTACGCCTACGACACGGCTAAACTTGCCCATCAGGTAGGTTTCTTTAACACATTTGTGACAAACGGCTACATGACCCGAGAAGCCGTGCACACAATAGCGCCCTATTTAGACGCAGCCACCGTGGATTTCAAGGGTGGAGCAGACCCAGAATTCTACAAGAAGTTTTCGGCTGTGCCCTCAGTTGAACCCATCTTCACCTCTTTGTTGGAGATGAGACGCCACGGAATCCACGTGGAAATCACCAACCTCGTGGTTCCAAAGATAGGCGACTCTTTTGAGCGCATTCGAGAACTGGCCACATGGGTAAGGGATAACATGGGAAAGGACACGCCTTTTCATCTTCTGCGTTTTCACCCCGACTACAAAATGACAGACACCGTCTCCACACCCATACAAACCTTAGAGAAAGCCTGCGACATCTCACACGAAGTCGGCCTCAACTACGTCTACATTGGAAACGTGCCTGGACACCCATTTGAGAACACGTATTGCCCCAAATGCCACGAGTTGGTCGTCAAAAGGTTTAACTTCGAAATCGTCAAGTGGAACATGACCAAAAACATGCAGTGTCCCGTCTGCGGCACAAGCATAGCCATTAAGGGAAAGTTTGAACCCGCCGGTTTCTCTCATCCCTACTCGATAATTTGATTTAACGCTGCCAACGCAGAAGTCTATCCGCTTCTTCAGGGTTTGTTATAGCTTTGCTTTCTAATAGTTTCGTAACGATTTTTTCTTTTGCCACGTCTTCATCTGTTTTTGCTGCTTTTGTCAGCAACTCTTTTGGCATCCAGCGTTCCACAAGGTCCCACGTGTAGGTCATTTTGGGCGACTTTTCTCGGGCAACAACCGTTATGGCTTGATTGAGCTGTAGTTGTTCGAGCGCTTTCGTGAACTTGCCCTTTCGTTCTTTTCCCATGAGTTTTAGCTGTTTTCTCAAATCGGTTGTTGAAGTTGCGCCATGCCGCCTTAAAAACTGGAGTATTTTCTTAGCGGTTTCGTTCAACTCTTCTTTTTCGTGGTGTAACTTGAAGATGTAGGGAAAAATCTCCAGCGAGGCTAGGGTGACTTGTTTTCCCACAAGTTTGCCGTAATAAATCTTCTTCTGCTGGGCTAGATTGTCAGCCCACGCCCAAGCCTTATCGAATTTTTCTTCCCGATTCTTTCCGGCAGTCGAACCATAGAGACTTGGAATCCGGGTGCCTTTCACTGGAAACAGCGTGACTAGTCCGTGTTTTTCGATGAAAGCCAACGCCTCTTTTTCTGAGTAAATTGCGGGCGTCTCTTCCATATTGTTTCAGTTCTCCGCATGCTCGGCTTTCACTAATAATTTAAGTGCTCTGTAGTTAAATTGTTATTCAGTTATAAGGCAGCATTAAGTTAATATGGTAGGGAAGTTTATGTTTAAGAATATTCTTGTAGCGGTTGATGGTTCAGAGCATTCTCAGAAAGCCTTGAATCAAGCTCTAGGTTTGGCGGAGAGGTTTAAGGGGAAAATCACGTTGATCCACGTCTATTCAACAGTAGTACCCCTTGCGCCTTCAGTGGACACACTTTCAACTCCAACATTGGCTACTGCGTCTACAGCTATCGCTGCCAAGATGACTGAGGAGGCTAGGAAAAAAGGTTCGCAGGTTCTTGACGAGGCAGAGCAGACTGTCAAAGAACGCGGTATCTCGGTGGAGAAGGTGTTGAGGGAGGGAGATGCGGTTAAGGAGGTCGTTGCTGTAGCTCAAGAGCGAGAATTCGACCTTATCGTTGTAGGGCATCGGGGCTTGAGCAAGCTGAAGGAATTGTTGTTGGGATCAGTCAGTGAAGGTGTGAGCCATAAAGCACCGTGCCCTGTTCTAATAGTGAAGTAATACTCATCAATGCAAACCAATAAAGTTATATAGCTATCAATATGATTCAATATTGACCAACAATGATAGTTACGCTAACGATAAAGGCAGACGATTTCAAACTAACACAGACGCTTGACAAATTCGCATTGCAGTACAAGGTCAGTTACTCCCTCTCGAGAAAGAACGAGCACTTTGTTCTCCGCGTAAAAACCAACGATTTTGGCGAATTAATTAGGCGTCTAAGCCACATCAAAGGCTGCACATACAAGATTCAAGAATTGTACGACACGCACAGATTTTCAGAAATGATAAACGTTAACCTGACCAAAACCAACATCGACGCTTTAATCGGCAGAACTACAGTTGCGCACACGGACATAGACCCGATTGATGGAGGACTGGTCAAAGTGGTAGGTGAACTCTGGTTCTGCCGCTCGAAACAGGACAGGGTCATAAAGAAGGGCTCGTCTGTCAACATCGTTGGTGTAGAAGGAGTTAGTTTGATAGTGGAAGAGGTGAAGTAAAAATGTATGAGGAAATCGCAATCGCACTGGCGATAATCCTAATCGTAGTCGTTATGCTCATGAGCATGGGAGTAAAACGAGTCAACCAGTACGAGAGGGGAATAGTGGAACGCTGGAACGCCTATGAGAAAACCGTTGACCCAGGGCTTCGGTACATTGTTCCCTTCGTTCAAAGAATCTTCAGAGTGAATATGCGGGAACAGGTGATTGATGTTCCACCGCAAGAAATCATCACAGAAGACAACGTTGTTGTCACCATAGACGCCGTGGTCTACTATCAAATAATGGACCCCAAAAAGGCTCTGTACGAGATTGAAGACTTTGAGTTAGCCATAGTCAAGCTGGCGCAGACGACGCTTCGAAACATAGTTGGAGAAATGTCCCTCGACACGTGCCTAACGTCCAGAGATAAAATAAACACTGAACTCAGAAAAGTGCTGGATGAGGCAACCGACAAGTGGGGAACCAAAGTCAACCGCATCGAAGTCCAGCGGATAGACCCACCCAGCGACATTCAGACAGCCATGCATAAACAGAAAACAGCTGAACAGGAGAGGAGACAACAGCGCCTTTTGGCAACTGGAAGAAAGGAGGCGGCGATGCAAGACCGAGAGGGAACCATACTCAAGGCTCAGGGAGAAGCCAAAGCCATCGAGTTAGTGGCCAACGCTCAAGCCGAAGCCGTGAAAGTGATCTCTCAAGCGGCGAACCAGTACTTTCTTGAAAACGCCCAGTTGAACAAAAGGTTGGATGTCATCCGTGACACTTTCGCCCAGCAGACCAAGATAGTTGTTCCTTCCACGGCTGACATACTCACTGTGCTTGGCTTAGAAGGCGGTCCCTCAGTCTTACCTATAAAGCGTTCAAGCCAGAGTGAAGCTGAGGGAACTAAACGTTGATTGCAGAGATTCTGTGGTTGATTCTCATTGTGGAAATCATTGTTATTGCTCTTTGGTGGATTTCGGGGGAAATCGGAACGCCCAGAACTTACAGTATGCAAAGAGATGTGGATTTGAGGCTTACATACAAGAGGTACATGCAGATTTATCCAAGCTCCAACATCACTTACCCCCAATACAAAAGAATGCAGGTTGAGAGAGCCTACAAGAAGGCAGTGAGTTCCACAAAGATAAAGCGGATGGTAAGATGAGTCATTTGGAGACACAAGTCTTCTCTCTAAAGGTTGCGAGGTTGCGAAGATATAACTGTATAAATGGATGATTGCGTCAAATACTTCATTGAGACGAAGCCGCCATGTGGTCGATTTGGAGACCTGACTCCCAAACAGTCCTGCACGACAAGAAAGCTAGAGAAGGCTTATCGCGCTACTTCGACGTTATGGCGGATGAAAAGCCAGCCAAGTTTATGATAGCTAAGAAACTCGCAGCAGATTTCAGCCCCGAAGAGTCACTTGACATTCTATGGAGTCTCCACGACACGTTCACACAGGATTATTACAGCCTAGAGAAACAAATCGACACGGGACAGAAGAGACTCGACCAACTTGATACCCCCGAAAAATCATACCTCGACTTGAAAGTGGAAATCGCAAGGCGCATAATGAAAAAATGTCACCTCTGCACTCGCCGCTGTGGCTTCAACCGCCTAGCAGGCGAACTTGGACTGTGGTGCAAGAGCAGCAACCAGATAACGGTTTCAACAATGTTCGAGCACATGGGCGAAGAACCTGAACTCGTGCCTTCGGGAACAATCTTCACGATGGGCTGCACGATGCGGTGCAAGCACTGCCAAAACTGGACGATTTCTCAATGGTTTGAAGAGGGCGAAATCTACACGCCTACAAGGCTGGCGAGAAGCGTCGAAACCCTGAGGCAGAAGGGCTGTCGAAACGCCAACTTGGTCGGCGGTGAACCCACGCCTTGGCTGGAGCAGTGGCTCGAAACCTTCCAGCAGGTTGAGGTTAATGTTCCAGTGGTTTGGAACTCCAATTCTTATTACAGCGAGGAAACTGCAAAACTGCTCGCGGGCTTCGCCGACGTGTATCTGCTTGACTTCAAGTACGGAACCAACGAATGCGCCACACGCATTTCAGACGCACCCGACTATTGGGAAGCGTGCACGCGAAACCACTTGTACGGCAAAAGATACGGCGAATTACTCATACGCGTCTTAGTCTTGCCAGAGCATCTCGAATGCTGCACCAAACCCACCCTAAACTGGATAGCTCAAAACTTGGGAACGTGGGTGCGCACCAACGTGATGTTTCAGTACCGACCCGAATGGAAAGCCCACGAGATTCCTGAGCTGAGGCGCAGGCTTACTCGAAACGAGATGGAGAGAGCGGTTGAACTAGCCAAAGAGGCTGGATTAACAAATTTCATAACGTGAAGGCTGAGAGCGAGTTTATGTTGAAGAGAATTGGTTCGCCAGCTTTGTTGACTCTTCTACTGAATCTGTTAGCCGTCTCAGCTTTAACAACGAATGGTTTTGCGTGGAGTAACGGTGGCTACAGCAGCGGTCCAGAGGGACCTTTTCCTTATGGAACACATGATTGGATTGCTGAACTTGCATTAGATTGGTTGCCAACAACGGAAAAACAGTACATTTTGGATAATTTTGCAGCGTATATGTATGGAACTGAGTTGCCTGACAACAGTCAAGTACCAGACGGGATAGGCGACACAGCTTTCCATCATGTTTATTGGAGTTCCAGTTGGTATGTCACAGACGATGCCGCAGCGATTCGTGCAAACGAGGAATTCAACAACACGCTCCACATGCTGAAATTAAGAGATTACAAGAACGCAGCCAAACACGCTGGAATGATGAGTCACTATATTGCAGATTTGGCGGTTTTCGGTCACGTTATGGGTTCAAAAACAGAATGGGGCGAGGAAATTCATCATGAAGATTATGAAAGATACGTGAACGAGCACACCTCGGTGTACGATTCAGATTTTAACACTTTTCTCATGTTTGACGGAAGCTTGATCGAGCTTTCCGCCTACGACGCTACCTTATTTCTTTCTTACGACACAACGTTTGACCCAAACGGAAGCCTAACAGCGGTTTGGATGGATCACAACTACAACTGGGACAACCCCACATTCTGGAACAGAGCAGGAGAATCACTCAACTTGGCAGTAAACTACATTGCAGACGTTTTACACACTCTATACATATATGGGAAACCTGAGGTTTCACCGCCTTCTTCTGACACACCCACTCCTTCGCCTCTTGTGACTATACCGTTATGGACGCTGGGAGCAGCGATAGGAACTGTTGTCTTAATAGCCATCCTTGTTATAGCCCGTGCTCGACCCAAACAGCCAAGAGGCAAAATGGTCCGTTAATCCTAAACAGGTTCTCTCCGAGCCCGTATCCCTCCTTACTGCTGCACCAAAAGATATTAGTCATAGAATCAACACGTAATTCAACATTAGAAGGCGAAAAAAGCCATATGCCATACTGCCCAGAATGCGGAGGCGAAATGCGCTACACAATAGCTACAAAACGTTACGCGTGTCAAAGCTGCGGGTTACTATTAACCCATCAAGAGCTAATCGAGATGCGGGAACAGATGCGTCCTTCGGGAGAGACGGAAGAAGAGCAGCGCCAAAAACAACGCCGAGACTACCTCAAATGGTGGCTTAGCAGCAAAAAGAAATGAGATGCACAGCTGCAGCTTTTGACCGTTGCCTTAGAAGAAAAGCTTTTACTCACAAAATCCATCTGCATTATTTTTTGGTTGCGATGAGGGAATTTCAGGCTAGACACTGACCAAGAATGATTGAAGACTCGGGTGCCCAAGCAACCTTCCTGGTTGAATGCCCATTTATAGACATAAATAGCCGAGGAGTAATCGAATTAACAAAGTCGATTTCAGAGTCAAGAGAGGCTGACAAAACTCATGTTCATAGTCTTCATCATCGGCACGGCGGGTTCGGGCAAGTCCTTGCTTACAGGAGCCTTTGCCAACTGGCTTCAGCTCCAAAAACAGAACGTTATAACAGTTAATCTTGACCCAGGCGTTATCACGCTGCCCTACACGCCTGACATTGACATCAGAGACTACGTCAAAATCGAACAACTCATGCACGACTATCAATTGGGACCAAACGGCGCCCTCATAATGGCAGCTGACCTAATCGCCGAGGAAACAGAGAGGCTGAGCGACGAAATAGCCACGTTCAAACCCGACATTGCGTTGATTGACACGCCGGGACAGATGGAGCTGTTCGCTTTCAGGCAGAGCGGACCCTACCTTGCAAATGAACTCACGAAGGAGGCAAAGACGCTCATATACCTCTTCGACTCGGTTTTCTGTTCAAACCCTTTAAACTACGTGTCCAACCTATTCCTGTCAGCCGCGGTTTACAACCGATTCTTCATTCCACAGGTTCACGTGCTGTCTAAAAGCGACTTGCTGCCGCCTGAAGAAACTCAGCGCATTGTCGACTGGTCAGCCTACCCACAAGCGTTAGAAACAGCAATAGAAGAGAAGCTGGAGGGCACAAAACGTCTCTTAACCCGTGACACAATGAGGGCGGTTTACCGAATCGGCTTAAGATTCCTCTTAATACCAGTGTCGGCTAAAACCAACGATGGATTCATCAGCCTAAACACTTCGCTGGAACGCATACTCAGCAGCGGCGAAAAATTCACTCCATAAAAGCTACTGGTGTTGCCGAGCGGTTTCTGCGTGTCTCTTAATCATGTTGAGCGCAGCAGTGGTGCCCTGTCCCACGCTTACAGCTATCTGATACTTTCTTCCACAAGTGGCGTCGCCTGCCGCGTACACGTTCGGTATGCTCGTCTGCATCTGGTCGTTCGTCATTATGCAGCCCAACGTGTCGGTTTTCACCCCAGCCGCAGCCAACATCTGTGTCACTGGAGTTTTTTCTCCTGAGATGAAGACCCCCTTAACGTTGACTGTCTGCTCCTCTTTCGAGTTGAGGTCTCTGATTTTCACCTTTTCAACCACGTTTGAACCCATGATTTCGACGGGTTCACAAGTCTGCCAGAACTGCACTTTTCCCTTTGAGAGAAGCTTCTCAAGGCTCTGTGGTGCATAATGTGGTTTAAGGGTGCCTGGTATGAAATGTATTTTGTTGGCGAGTTCTGAGAGATACAAGCCGTCCAATATTGTTTCTTCGTCTTCTCCGATTAAGGCAACGTCTTGCTGTTTGAAAAGGGTCCCGTCGCAGACAGGGCAGTACGAAACGCCCATGCCTAAGAGTTCTCTGGCGCCACGAATCTCGAGCCTTTTTCGTTGAACGCCAATCGCCAACAGAACAGACCTAGCACGGTATTCTCGGTCTCGTGTCCAAATCAGCTTCGGGTCGCCCTGCAGTTCAAAACGCACAGCTCTCGCTGGATAGTGTATCTTCGCTCCAGCCGCTTCAGCCTGTTCAACCATTCTGTCGGCAAGTTCAGAGCCAGAAACTGATGGAAAGCCCGGGTAGTTTTCGATCAGTTTGACATCGTGAAGTCGACCGCCTGGTTTCTCCGCCTCCAAGACCAGAACTTTCATGTTTGCTCTGGAAAGGTAGATTGCGCCTGCAAGCCCTGCGGGACCAGAGCCGACTACGATGGCGTCATAAACCTGCTCTGCCTCTTCAAATGGAAAAGCTATTTTGGCGCTGCTCAATATTGTTCACATTCTCTATTATGTGTTCTTCAGGACTTTCCTTAGAATGTGAGGGTTATTTTTGTTTTTTGGGCTGGATTTTTCCGCCCTTTGCCTGCGCCAACTCGGTGATTTGTAGCAGAGCCTTAACTACTCTTTTTTTGGCTGTTCCCGAGTCTGGCGCTGTGGTTGAGAGATGCAGTTCCAAGTGTGGTTTGCCTTCGCCTCTATGTCCTGGATGAGATTTGATGTAGATGTAGGGGTTGTCGTGCATGGTCTTGTCGATGAGTGGTGCCAAGTCGGATTCCATGATGCCATCAACCGTTAGACTGGTTTCGTAGAAAACTGTTTTGCCAGCCATTTTCTTCAACATGGGCTGTATCGACTCGTCGAATATGGCTTCCATCTCTGAGGGAACGCCTGGCAAAACAATTAAGGTTGTGCCATTCTGTTTCAAGGAGATTCCAGGCGCCGTGCCAACGGGATTATGTAGGGGCTGGGCTTTTTCAGGCAACGTTGCCATCTTGATTCTGGGAGGCGTCAACTCCACGTTCTCTTCGATTCTCCCCTGTTTAATGTACTGCTGATATCTTTCTTTAATCAGCTCGACTGCTTCGGAATTGACTTTTAATGACTGATTTAATGCTTTGGCTATGCCTTCCAGTGTTTTATCGTCGAAGGTTGGTCCCAACCCACCCGTCGTGATTATGATTCTGGGTTTGCGCTCGATTGCTTCTTTAACTGCACTAGAAATCTCGTCAATGTTGTCGCTGACCACAGTTATTCGATTAACGTTCAAACCCATTGTGGTTATGCGCTTGGCAAGCCACTGAGCGTTGGTGTTAGCTATTTTTCCTATGAGAAGTTCGTTTCCAATGCAGATGATTTCGATGTGATGCGTCATTTTAGGGTTTTTCCTCGCTTGTTAAAGCTGAGTTGTGGCTTTTGAGGTTTATGACTAAAACACAAGTATACCTATTCCTCAAGGCTCAGCATCTGAACGAAAAGTAGAGAGAAGCCCATGAAACTTTGGCTGGTTAGTCATTGAATGAATTTTGTGGATATTTATAGTTACTTTTTTATTAGTTGCAGCACCTATTGATTGTTTGGTGAAATAAGTGGGTTTGATTCCTGAAGAACACATGAAGCATATTAAGGAAGAGTTGCAGCAAGCCATGCTAGACCCAGTGCATGTCATCTTGTTTACACAAGAGGTTGAATGCGAGTTCTGCCGAGAGGCACGCCAGCTGGTGCAACAAGTCTCAGGCATGGTTCCAGACAAGATTAAGGCTGAAATCTACGATTTCGTGAAGGATGCGGAGAAGGCGAAGGAGTTTAATGTGGACAAGGTTCCCGCCATCGCTATTGTAGGCAAGAAAGACTACGGCATACGCTACTACGGCATACCCTACGGTTACGAGTTCAACACATTCATCGACAACATAATCAACGTGTCGAAAGGTACAACCAACCTCACAGAAGACACAAAGAAAAAACTGCAATCGATTGAAAAACCCGTGCACATACAAGTCTTCGTGACACTAACATGTCCATACTGCCCAATCGCTGCTGGTCTGGCACATAAATTCGCCTTGGAAAACGACAATGTGCGGGCTGACGTCATTGACGTGGGCGAGTTTCCGCATCTGGGCCAAAAATACAGCGTCATGGGTGTCCCAAAAATAGTCATAAACGAACGCATGGAACTGGTGGGCGCTGTTCCAGAAAGCCAGTTTGTGGCGCATGTGGTGCAGGCGCAGAAAACACCCAGCATCTACATGTAAGGCAACTAGCCCTTCCTTATCTTCTGTTTCCTTTCTTCTTTTGGAAATTTGTACGCCATTAAGAGAAAGATTACGCCCAGCACTATGGCTGCGCTACTCAAACTGATGAGTGATAGAAGGTCGCCGGCAAATTCTGGAAACAGGAGGTTCCATGATGATACCTCAGCGGAGACTCCGTACATCAACGCATACCAGATTCCAAAGGCTAGGAATATGGAACCGACCAGTATCAGAAATGCTCCTGCCCAAGCAATCGACCGTCTCACAACGATTTCCTCTGAATTTCGTTCTTTTCTGAACCTAATTTACCCCATTTTTCTTTACATAGCTTGCTAGTGAAAAGTCTTATGTGGATTCGCTGCTTCAACACTCATTGACTCAGAATGAAGGCAGCAGTGTACTACAGTCTAGACGACATAAGAATCCAAGAGATACCCAAACCTAAGGTTGGTCAAGACGAAATCCTAGTTGAAATGAAGGCCTGCGGAGTCTGTGGCAGCGACCTCATGGACTGGTATTTGCGCAGTCGAGCGCCACTTGTTCTAGGGCACGAACCAGCAGGCGTCATCGTTGAAGCTGGGGCAAGTGTTGAGGGTTTTAAGGTTGGCGACCGAGTTTTTGCTCATCATCACGTTGCCTGCCTAACCTGCCACTACTGCAAGCGCGGCGACTACACAATGTGCCCACAGTTTGCGCAAACTCACATTGAACCGGGTGGATTCGCTGAGTACTTTAAGGTGCCAGCGCTCAACTTGCAAACAGACACGTTGAAACTGCCTGACAGCCTTTCTTTCGAAGAAGCCACGTTAATCGAGCCTGTAGGCTGCTGCATTCGAGCCCAAAACAAGGTTGGCATCCACACGGGCGACAGCGTAGCCATAATAGGCGCTGGACCCAGCGGCATAATCCACGCCACGCTTGCACGGATTTCAGGCGCCAACCAGATTCTAATCGCAGACATCGTTGATTACAGGTTGAAAATGGCTGATCAATTCGGCGCAGACTTAACCATCAACCCAAAAGAAGAAAACCTTGCTGAAAGAGTGAGGGAAGCAACCGATAATAGAGGCGCAGACATGGTTATCGTTACTGCTCCAAACGTCAAAGCAGTCGAAGATGGCGTTCAAATCGTTCGGAGAGGCGGCAAACTTCTCCTATTTGCGCCGACTCAACCCGACCAATACGCTCGCCTAAGCCCTCATCGACTGTTCTTCTCGGAAATCACGGTTGTGCCTTCGTATTCGGTTTCGCACATCGAAACAAGAACAGCCTTACAACTAATCAGTTCGGGCAGACTCAATGCAAGAGAATTAATAACCCACCGTTTTCCACTCAGCCGAACTGCAGATGCCTTTCAAACAGCCGCCAAAAGCAAAGAATGCCTAAAAGTCGTTGTCTTAAACGAATAATTCTTGAATGCTAAAGTTCATGAGGCTATTTTGATTAGGATTTCTAGGTATTCTTTGCTTTCAACGATTTGTTTTTCGTTTCCACGAATTTCCATTGTCAGCCAACCGTCGTAGCCAACTCTGCGCAATGCGTTTATCAGCCCAGAGAAATCGACGCTTCCCTTTCCGATTGGAAGATGCGTTGCTTTTCCAACGTCTCCGCCAAATGTTGCATCATGAACGTGAACGTCGAGCAACCTCTTGCTAAACGTTTGAATGGCTTCATCGAGATTAAACCCTGCATGAAACAAATGTCCCACTTCAAGTAGAACGCCTAATTTTGTTGAAGGAAAGCGATGAATGAACTGCGTGAAGCCGTGTAAACCGTTGAAGATGAAGGGGCTATAGCAGAAAGATTCAAGCGCCATTTGGATTCCGTTATCAGATGCAAAATTCACTTCTTCAGCGACCAGTTTACGGAAGCGAGTTTGCGCTTTCGATAAGAGGACTTTGTTTCGAACCTTTTCTGTCATAAAGAATGGCGGATGAAACGACACTAGAGTGGAGGAAATGTCTCTGCAAAGCTCGATGCCACGGTGTATTTCTCTCTGAACTCTTTCATACTCCTTTCTTGTGACAACAAACTTTTCTGCGTCGTAGCGTCCTCCAACATGCACATTGCATTCTAAATCACAGCGGTTAAGCACGCTCTTCAAGTCTTTAGCATCGATGTCCACAAAGCTCCAGAGCGGACCAACCTGAAAGCATCTGAAATCTAAAGAAGCCGCTTTCTGAACAAGCTTGAAAAGTTCGTTATTAGAGTGTGGAGGTTTGGATTTGAAGAAACCGTTTGGGGCTGAGTGAAGGGCAGCTTTCATAGCTTTCTCTTTGGCTTTTCATTCATTTCTAACTTTCTTCTTTTAGAGACTAGGCATGGAATTTGGGGAAACCGTAAAATCCATCACCCTCATTATAGCATTCGTTACGCAAGCTAAAGTCGTGATGTGTTTGCCGAAAGAAAAGATGAAAGCTGCTCTGTTGCACGGAGTGAAAGACCTACGCATCCAAGATGTCGATGTGCCCGAAGTTGGCTACGGCGAGATTCTGGTCAACGTGAAAGCCGCCACTACGTGTGGAACTGACCTCAAAATCTATCAGCGGGGCTACGTGGAAGGCGTAATCAAGCTGCCAACCGTGTTCGGGCATGAATGGGCAGGCGAAGTAGTAGAAGTGGGCGAGGGAGTTGGATGGTTGAGGAAGGGCATGCGGGTGCGGGCTGGCAACAGTTCACCCTGTCTGCGCTGTCACATGTGTCAGAGGGGAAAGTTCAACCTTTGTGAAGACATGATGTGGCTTTGGGGCGCCTACGCCGAGTACATCAAGGTTCCAGCCCGCATAGTCATGTTGAACACGCAGGTTATTCCCGATCATCTAGCCTATGAGGAAGCAGCCGTCACTGAACCCTTAGCGTGTGTGCTGCACGGAGTGGAAGAGGCAGGAGTGAAGTTGGGCGACACTGTTGCCATAATCGGCGCAGGACCAATCGGGCTCCTTCATCTGCTTACAGTAAAGAAAATGGGTGCTAGCAAGGTCATAATCAGCGACACAATAGATGAGAGACTAAAAATGGCAGAAAAACTAGGCGCAGACGAAACCATAAACGCCAAACAGGAAGACACGGTTGAGAAGACAAAGAAGCTTACAGACGGTTATGGAGCAGACGTGGTGATAGAAGCCATAGGCTTACCCGCAACTTGGGAGCAAGCCCTAAAGATGGTGCGCAAAGGCGGCACAGTCTTAGAATTTGGCGGATGCCCACCTGGAACCGATATTAAAGTCAGCACAGAACAACTCCATTATGGAGAAACAACTATTCTCGGTGCGTTTCACACCACCCCTGCACACTTTAAAAAAGCCTTGAACCTCATCGGGTCGGGCGCAATCAACGTGAAGCCGTTAATAACCAACCGCATGAAACTCGACGACATAAAGCAGGCTTTTGAAACGCTCACAACCTCTAAGTCAGACATAAAAATTGCGGTTTTACCCTAAATCAGCGGCGGCACTCCCAACAGAGACGGGATAAGAAAATCAAAGCCGAAGAAAATCAGGACTCCACCAAACACTATCATGATGATTCGGTAATTCCTACTGCCAATCAGAGTTGTTCCTTTTTTAGCAAGATAAGCCGTGGCAATCAACCAAGCATAGTCCATCCAAACGTGCGAAACATACATGATGGCGACGCCCGCGAAAAATGCGAGATTAAGAGCTTCCAAGATAAGCGGAGCGCCTATAAAAACCCACCAGAGAATGAAGTAGGGATTCAACCCGGTGAAAACAGTGCCGAGCAACAAAGGATTCCTCGAAGTTACTCCCGCCTCAGTCGTCACGGCAGACTTCGAGGATAAGGCTCCACGAATCTGAAAGAACCCGAACAGAAGAAGAGCGATTCCTCCAGCAACGCCCACAGCGAGGTTTACAGTCGCCCTGTTGCCTTCGTTGAGGACGGTTTGAATCGTCAACGTCAAGAATACGACCAAGCTCAGCTCAAAAATCATGTGACCCACAGAAAAAGCCAAACCGCCTCTAGCTCCAGACTTGGTGCCCTGAGTAATATTAGTGAAGAACAAAGGACCAGGCGCTAACGCTCCCGAGGCAGTGACAACCACCACTTTAGCAACGAAAGCAAACAAAGCAAACAAGTCCACACCGACAAAAGAACGAAAACAAGATAATTAAGCTTTCAACACAGCAATTGCCCATTTAATCACTCGAAACAACATAGAAACTTACCTAAACCGCAGGTCAAACCCAACCCAAAACACTAAACAAACCAGAAACAAACAGTCAAAACATAAACAGAAAAAGTACAACTTTATATAATCCGTAACTTTCTCGGAAAATCTTGTTTTGCAGAGCTTGATTTGGGCTTTTTTCGCGAAATCTCAGAAGTGAGATTTAAATGACTGATTGAGGTCGTTTCGCTTGGTTAGTTTTGTTCAATTATTCCGCCGTTTAATGTCTGGGAATTCTCATGTTCAGGGGAGGCTTATCAAAATATTTTTCTACGTATTCTATGAGAAGTTTCTCCTCTTCTGCATCGCACAAAGGAGACTCTGCCCATCGAACTTCCAGATGTTCTGGCTTAAATTTCTCCTTGAGGCCGTGCCAGTCATAGGTCCATCCTGCTGTGTGTCCATGTCCATAGTAAATCCCACGCCAAAGATTCTTAATCCTTTTCTGTAGATTACTTCCTTCACCTATATACAGAATCCCCAATTTATCGTCTCCATTTGCTCGATGTATGATCTTAGGTTTTCCATGAATTGCCCACCTAACTTGATAGACCCCTTCTGAAAGTGGGACTGCGCTAAAGTCCAAGGTTTCAAGAGAGCACCATTCAGACCACTTGAGCTGTTCCAAGACTCAAGTCTCCATAATCTCTGAATATCAGGAATTAGCTAAAAGTTTTTTCTCCTTTAACTTAATAAGAATTTAGATATTCCGAAGATTCTTCGGGTTATCTCTATCTTAACCGAATAATGTGTGGTAGAAGAAGGCTAAAGGGACTCACCCCTTCTTCTTTTGAATTTTTACTCCTCAGCCCCAAGCAAAGCAGGATGGCATTTATGGTAAAACGTCGCTTTTGGCAACATTGAACATGTTAGTGTTACCTAAGGGACAGTCATCATCACCAAGCACACAAAAAATTCTCCCAAACAAACAACCCTAACCCCTCATTCATTCGGAAAAGAGTTTATAACATCGAATGTTGCTATTGCATGGTTATTGCTGGGACACCGCCATGGTCAAGTACATTTTCATAACCGGCGGCGTGCTTTCCTCAGTCGGCAAGGGCATACTCACATCCTCAATCGGCAAAATGCTCCAAACCAGAGGATTAAAGGTTACAGCAATCAAAATCGACCCCTACGTAAACGTAGACGCAGGCACCATGAACCCATACATACACGGAGAAGTCTACGTCACAGACGACGGAGGCGAAACCGACCTCGACCTAGGCTGGTACGAAAGATTCCTAAACACAGACCTCTGCAAACACAACAACATCACAACTGGACAAGTTTACCAAGCAGTCATCGAAAAAGAACGCAAAGGCGACTTCCTGGGCAAATGCGTCCAGATAGTGCCCCACGTCACAAACGAAATCAAACAGAGAATCCGCTACGTAGCCAAAGAATCCAACTGGGATGTCGTATTAACTGAATGCGGCGGAACAGTCGGCGACATCGAAGGCTTACCCTTCCTAGAAGCCATACGCCAAATGCGCTTGGAAGAAGGGTTCGAGAATACTCTTTACGTGCACGTTGCCCTCGTGCCCATCTTAGACGTAACGGGCGAGATGAAAACCAAACCTTTACAGCACAGCGTCAACGAACTTCGCCGCATCGGTATCCAACCCGACACCATCGTAGCCCGCTGCGAAAAAATGATTGACAAAGAATCCCTGCAGAAAATAGCCCTGTTCGGAACCATACCCGAAAGCGCTGTTTTCTGCTCCTACAACGTTTCTTCCATCTATCAGGTTCCGCAGATTCTGGACGAGCAGGGCATGGGCGACTACATATGCAAGCGACTGCAACTAAGCGAAAGGAAACCAGACTGGCACGGTTGGAAACAATTCGTGGAGTCCGTTTTAAACCCAAGTTTCGAAGTCAAAATCGCCTTGGTCGGCAAGTACGCTGGGCTGGTTGACAGCTACGTGAGCATGAACGAAGCCTTCCGCCACGCAGGAGCCGCCTGCAAAGCCAAAGTCACAATCGACTACATAGAGGCAGAAACCTTTGAACGCGACCCAAACACGTTAAAACGACTAAAAAATTATGACGGAATCTTCATCCCATACGGGTTTGGTCCTAGGGGCACGGAGGGAAAGATGAAAGCCATACAGTTTGCAAGAGAAAACGACATGCCATTCCTAGGCATATGCTATGGCTTCCAGTTAGCGGTCGTTGAATTCGCCCGAAACAGGTGCGGACTGGAAAACGCCAACAGCACCGAGATAAACCCTGAAACGCCTCATCCCGTGATCGACCTCATGCCAGAACAAATGGGTGTGAAACAGAAGGGCGCCACCATGCGTTTAGGAGCCCACAAAGTCATAATAACAAAGGGTACACTCGCTCACAAACTCTATGGCACAGACGAGATTCAGGAGCGTCACCGCCACCGTTGGGAGGTTAACCCGGAATACTGGAGCACTTTAAGCAAAAATGGAATGGTTTTTTCAGGCAAAAACCCAGACGGACGAAGAATGGAAATCTTGGAAATCCCAGACAGGTTCTATTTCTTTGCTTCTCAGTTTCACGGCGAATTCAAGAGCAGACCAAGCAAGCCGGACGGCGAATACTACGGGTTTGTTAAGGCTTGCCTAGACAAAAAATTAGGTAAGACGAAACCATTAGAAGAACTCAAAACTGGGGTTTCACGGTAAAAAAGCGGTTAAGTTGCGAAGATTATAAAACTGTGTGCTGTGAATTGGCTCTATTTATTGTTGGATGCAGATGAGAATGAATGAGGCAAGGCTTTTCACATTAAAAAGAACAGGCATCTTAGTAATAGCTGTTGGCTTATTCTTCTTTCTCTTGTACCTCTACTTTTTTGTTCCCTTCGGCGACTTCATGGATGTGATTCGGCAGGCGAACCCGTTCTATTATTCATTAGCCTTCGGCGCGATGCTTCTAAGCACGGTTTTCTATTCGCTAACTTGGCAACGTTTGCTTCAACTCTTATCGGTGAAGAGTTCTTTCTCGAAGGCTTTTCAGTTTATTTGGGTTGGAAACTTTGTTGATCTGCTGGTTCCAGCCGAATCAATAAGCGGAGACATTTCGAGAATTTATTTGATGTCAAAGGAATCAGGCGAAAACGCTGGTAAGGTTGTAGCCTCAGTTGTGGGACACCGCGTTTTAGCTATGACGATTACGCTGGGCGGTTTAGTTATTGGTTCAATGTACTTCGCTGTCAAGTATCACCCGCCACTGCTTATCATGGAGTTTGTGGGCATAGTTGGCGCGGGCACGCTGATTTCCATGATTTTGATTTTCTATCTGAGCAAAAGAAGGAAAGCGACCAGTAAGGTGGTTAATTGGTTAATAGGTGTGTTGGTGCGGTTTTCTCGTGGACATTGGAAATTTGAGGGTTTAAAGAAGCAAGCTGAGAAAATGCTGAACGCGTTTCATGATGGAATAGACTCGTTAAGTGTGCGCCCAGCTCGTTTAGTTTTACCTGTGTCCCTTGCAGCACTTGCTTGGATTCTTGACCTATTAATCTCAGTTTTGGTGTTCAAGTCTCTAAACGTCCCGGTTCCTTTCAGCGCAATAATGATTGTTTACTCGATTAGCGTGGCTCTGCAAACCATTCCACTGGGCATTCCAGGAGAAGTTGGTCTTCTAGAGGTTGTCATGGCGACTCTCTACACTTTGTTGGGCATACCTATTGCAGTAAGCGTCGTCGCCACAATACTGATACGAGTCTTGACGCTGTGGACGCGTCTGCTAATCGGTGGTTTAACCATTCAATGGCTAGGCATCAAAGGTTTGAGAGCCTCTGACCCATCGAATTAAGCCGTTGGATTCTATGCGCTAGAGAGACACGCCCATTTTCTTTTTTTCTTCTCCTAGTGCCTTTAGGCGCTTTTTTCGCCTTCTAAAACTTGCTTCACCTTCTGCAGAAACTGAGCTGCTGGTGCGCCGTCTACAACTCTGTGGTCGTATGAGAGGCTCAGTTGCATAATAGGTCTTATTTTTACTTCTTTGTTGACGACGACTGGTTGTTCGACTATTCTTCCAACCCCGAGAATGGCTGTTTCGGGGGGGTTTATTATGGGAATGAACACGTCGACTCCGTACATGCCGAGGTTGGTGATTGTGAAGGTTCCACCCGTCAAGTTTTCTTTTGTTAGCTTGCCCTGTTTAGCCTTTTCAACCAACTCTTTCACTGTCGCAGAAATTTCGTTGAGTGTTTTTTTGTCTGCATCGTGAATAACAGGAACAAGGAGCCCCTTTTCTGTGGCAACGGCAACGCCGACGTTGATGTCTTCAAAAATTTTGATTCGCTCATTCTCCAATGTCGAGTTGAGGAGCGGGTGTTCTTTTATAGCCGTGGCAACCGCCTTAATTAACATGTCTGTGTATGAAGTGGCTTTTTCTTCGTGAAGTTTAACAGCGTTTGCCATGTCTACTTCCATTGTTATGGTGCTGTGGGGCGCTGTTCGTGCGCTCAATGAGACTCTCTCAGCCGTTGTTTTTCTAATCCCAGTCAAGGGAATCACTTCTTTAACCTTAGGCTTCACGATGACTTGTTCGGCAAAGTGTTTCACATCCTCCTCCACAATTCGACCTTCAGGAGCGGTTCCTCTTACCTGCGTTAAATCCACGCCTAATTCTCTAGCAAGCCTTTTAGCGGCTGGTGAAGCCAGAACCCGTTCTGCTGTTTCAGCCACAACTTCTGGTTTAGGAGCCTCGGAAACTTCTTTGACCTCTTCAACCCGAGGCGAGGGAGCATGAGTTGTAATTTCAGCCTCAGTAAAGGACTCATCAGACGCAGTGATTACGCCTATGGCTTGGTCTATGGGCACGTTGGAGCCTTCGGCAGCCAAGACTTTGCGGAGGATTCCCGACTCTGGCGCTTCCACATCGTAAGTGACTTTTTCTGAGAGCACTTCTACCAACGGCTCGCCTTTCTGGACGGTTTCGCCTTCTTTCTTGAACCATTGAACAACCGTGCCCTCCTTCATAGTTAAACTGAGCCTCGGCATCACAACTTTCGTAACCAACGCATAACATCCCCGTTCATGACAATGCTGGTAACTGTTTAAGATTAAAAATGTAATGGAAAAACCACGTACAAGATGGTTAAAATATCGGTTTTCTGAATAAAGTAAGATTCCCACAAGAGGATGCCAAACAATGCACGCAATGTTGAATTTTAAAGAAAAAGAAGAAATCAGCAAGTTCATTTCCGACAACGGCATCAAAATCCTCAATCTATGTCACATTCCCGAAGACGGAAGGCTGAAAACCCTAAGCTTCACGGCAGCAGATAGAAAAAAAGTTCACGAAATCTTAGAGTTAGGCGAAAGAGTTGACGGCTCAAACCTTTTCTCATTCATAGAGCCGGGTAAAAGCGACATTTACATAATGCCTAAACTTAATAGGGCATTCATTAATCCCTTCTCAAAGCTCCCAACCATCAACGTTTTGAGTGACTATCTTGATGAAAACGGAAAACCGCTGGACGTGGCTCCGAAGAACGTTTTGGCGAGGGCTGAAGAAAAGCTTCGTTCTTCAAGCGGCATTGTTCTGAAAGCGTTAGCTGAGCTTGAGTTTTACGTGATTTCAAAACAGGCAACTGAAACTCTTTTCCCAAGTGCTCCAGATAAAAATTATCACGAGTCCGCGCCTTTTGCAAACTTTGAAGACTTGAGGAATGAAGTTTTAGAAACACTTACCAACATTGGCATCGCCATAAAGTATGGGCACAGCGAAGTCGGTCTAATATTCGGTAAAGACGGCTCTCTCATGGAGCAACAAGAAGTAGAGTTTGCGCCAAAAAATTTGACTGACACAGCAGAAGCCGTCGCAGTCGCTAAGTGGGCAATTCGAAACATCTGCGCTAAGTATGGAGTATCTGTCTCATTCTCACCTAAGATTGCGTTTGAACACGTTGGAAACGGAATTCACATCCACCTATGCGGTCTAAGAAATGGGGAAAATATCATTGCGAATCCCGATGGAACCCTTAGCGATGAAGCCAAAAGAATGATCGGTGGAATTCTAAAGTTCGCTCCGAGTCTCTCAGCTTTTGGAAACCCGACACCTGTATCCTATTTTCGCCTCATTGCGCAGAAAGAGTCTCCAATGCACATCTGTTGGAGTGCGAGAAATCGTTTAGCCTTGATACGTATACCTTTATGGTGGAGCTTTAAAAAAGCAAGCAGCGAAGTAGACAATTGCCGAGAAACCTTTGAATATCGAGCCCCAGACGCTTTTGCAAACGCTTACCTTCTTCTCGCAGGACTAACTATGGCTGCGGATTATGGTTTGAGGAATCATAAAGAAGCGTTGAAAATCGCTGAAGACCTTTACGTTGAAGCAAGAGACAACAGAAAACAGCTCAACACTTTGCCACGTTCCTGCAGCGAATCCGCTGAAAACCTTGAAAAAGACAGACAGTTTTATGAAGCAGACGGGGTTTTCCCAAGAAAGCTAATCGACAAAACCATAGAAACGCTGAAGTCATATAAGGACAAGACCTTGTGGAAGCAATTAGCTGACAAGCCAGACGAGATTGAAAACGTGTTAAGCCAATACCTACACCATGGCTAGCTAACCTTTTGAAATCGTCTCCTTCACAGCCTTAGCTATGCTTTTCTCGTTTGGAATCACAAACTGCTCCATTGATGGACTGAAAGGTATGGGTGTGTCTGGTTCAGCTACACGTTTGATTGGCGCATCCAGATAGTCAAGTGCCTCTTCAGCCACGATGGCGGCTATTTCAGCGCTGACGCCCGTAGTTTTGCAATCCTCCGACACAACTACTAGCCGCCCAGTCTTCTTCACCGACTTCACTATTGTCTGTCTATCTAATGGCGTCAACGTTCTTGGGTCAACTACTTCCACGCTGATTCCTTCGTGGCTTAGTTGTTCAGCGGCAGCTAAGGCTTTGTGGACCATGTATAAAGTGGCCACGACGGTCACGTCTTTGCCTTCTCTCTTCACGTCTGCAACTCCAAATGGAACAGTGTAATCTTCGTCTGGAACCAATCCTTTAACAGGATAGAGCAACTTGTGCTCGACGAAAAGCACAGGGTTGTTGCCTCGAATAGCCGTTTTCAGCAGTCCCTTAGCATCATAAGGTGTTGAAGGCACAGCCACGTACAGACCAGGCGTGTGCATGAACCAAGCTTCGAGGCTTTGCGAATGATGAGAAGCAATATTAACACCTGCACCGAAGGGCGTTCGAACAACCAACGGCACGCTGGCTTGACCGCCGAACATGTATCGAATCTTAGCCGCCTGATTACAAATCTGGTCCATGGCTAAGGCGGAGAGGTCGCCGAACATGATTTCAGCGACAGGTCGCATGCCAGTTATTGCTGCTCCCACGCCTACACCAATTATGGCGGATTCTGAAATCGGTGTGTCTCGAACCCTTTCGTCGCCGAACCCCTCAGCCAAGCCCTTGGTTACGCCGAAGGCGCCACCCCAATACCGCCCAATGTCTTCGCCCAGCAGAAACACAGTTTTGTCGCGCTGCATTTCTTCGCGTAGGGCTTCACGCAACGCATCTCGGACTGTTACCTCTCTCATTTGTTGCTACACTCCCTCAGTTGAGTAAACATCCTCAAAAGCTTCTTCAGGCTCGGGAAACGGGCTTTCAACAGCGAACTTAGTCGCCTCTTCAACAGCCCTCTTAGCTTCTTCAACCATTTTCTGGTTCTCAATTTCGGTTAAGACGCCCATCTCGAAAAGTCTCGTCTGCAATCGCGCAATAGGGTCTTTTTTCAGCCAAGTTTCCACTTCCTCCTTGGGACGGTAAGTAGCGGGGTCGAAGCGAGAATGCCCCTTCTGCCTATACGTTTTGCATTCGATCAGAGTTGGACCTTCACCCCGCCTCGCTCTTTCAACGGCTTCACGAGCGGCTTCATAAACAGCTAATACATCGTTTCCGTCAACTGCAACGCCTGGAATGCCGTAAGCCGTCGCTCTGTCGGCAACGTTTTCGATGCTCATTATCCTTGTTTGACTGGTTCCCATGGCGTACAGGTTGTTTTCGCAAACAAATACGACAGGCAGGCTCCAAACTGCGGCTAAATTGATTCCTTCGTGAAAAGTGCCTTGGTTAGAAGCGCCTTCACCGAAGAAACATGCTGCAACTTGGTCTGTGCCCCTCAGCTTGACGGATAAGCCTGCACCTGCCGCTATTGGGATGCCAGCGCCTACCACCGCCGTTGCGCCTAACATGCCTATGCTGAAGTCGGCGATGTGCATTGAGCCGCCCTTGCCCTTACAGTAGCCTGTTTTTCTGCCAAGAATCTCAGCCATCGTCTTGTTCAGTCTGGCGCCTTTGGCGATGCAGTGTCCGTGTCCTCGATGCGTGCTCGTGATGTAGTCGTCTTTGCGTAGGTTGGCACAGACACCAACTGCGACTGCTTCTTCTCCTGCATACAGGTGAATGGTTCCGGGCACAAGGTTCTGCCCATACAGTTCGAAGACTTTTTCCTCGAAGAATCGGATAGTGAGCATCTGTCGATACATTTCGAGCAGTTTTGCTTTTTCAACCATGCAAGCCATTCCTCACAATAAGACTTCAATCAAGCTTAACCAAGAGCGCTAATAATCTTTTCAGCCAGCAACACCGACGCTGCTTTCTGCGCCTCTTCAGTCTGTGCCCCAATGTGTGGCGTGCAGACCACGTTGGGCAACCGCATTAAAGTCCAATTTATGGGAGGTTCGGCTTCGAAAACGTCGAGAGCTGCACCGCCCAATCTGCCAGATTGTAATGCTTTCAACAATGTCTTTTCATCTATTATGGCGCCTCTAGACGTGTTCACTATGTAAGCGTTCTTCTTTATGAACAAAAGTTCTTTTTCACCTATCATGTGATGCGTTTGAGGTGTGTATGGGACATGAATTGTAACGACATCGCTGCGAGCAAGCAAGTCTTGCAGGGACACAAACTCGGCTTCCAGCTCCCTCAACAGCTTCTGGTCGGGTGGAGTTCGCTTAAAAATCAGAATTTTCATGCCAAACGCCCTAGCCAGTCTCGCAACACGCTCGCCTACGTTGCCCAAGCCTATTATGCCCAAAGTCTTGCCGTGCAGTTCCCAGCCCATCAGTTCATTCTTTATCCATTTGCCTTCTTTCATGGTATGGTCAGCGCGGGGAATGTTTCGTGCTAAGGAGAGCATTAATCCAAGCGTGAGTTCAGCAGCTGCTTCGGCTAGGGCTTCGGGTGTGTTCAAGATTTTTAGTCCTTTCTTCTGGGCTGTCTCTACGTCGATGTTGTCTAAGCCTGCGCCTGCTCGACCAATCGCCTTCAATCGGGTTCCGGCTTCCAAAACCTTTTTGTTTACTCGGGTTCGGCTTCGCACAATCAACACATCGTAGTTTGAAACGGTTTTCTCTAGTTCGGTAGGTGAGATATTGGGCTTTTCGTCAACTGTGAACCCTGCTTTTTTCAGTTTCTTTATTCCCTCGTCGTCGATGGGGTCGCAGACGAGAACTTTTAGGTTTAATTTCAAAGGATTTTCATCTCTCGGATTTGTCATTACTTGACTGGCGTTAACTTATTTCTTTTCCTTAAATCAAAACAGCTTTATTTTGATATATTAACGGCGATTAGAGTATTTGTGGGTTAAAGAATTGGACGCTCAAATAAAAGAAACATTAGGGAACCTTAGGGCAAACAATTTTGACGCTAAATTTGCAAAGAACCGTGATACGGTTAAAGAGATAATTCTGAGTTCTATTTCAAAGGATGCGATAGTTGGCGTTTCAGACTCAGCAACTGTTCGGCAAATTGGAATTGTAGAAGAGTTGGAAAAGAGAGGAATTAAGGTTTTGAACCCGTTTACTAGAGAGTTGACCATGGACCCAACTAAAACCATGGCTCGGGATAACATGTCGAGACAGGAATTCTCATGCGATATACTCGTTACTGGAACCAACGCTGTAACCAGAGACGGAAAACTTGTCAACATAGATGCTGTGGGAAACAGGGTTGCTTCTATGATTTTTGGTCCAAGAAAGGTTTTCATCGTACTGAGTAAAAACAAGATTGTGAAAGACGTTGATGAGGCTCTTCATCGCATAAAAGATTTCATCGCACCTTTTCATGCCAGAACCAAGAAGTTTGCAACTCCATGCGCTCAAACTGGCAAGTGTAGCGATTGCACCGCAGCGAAGAGAATCTGCAGCGTAACCACCATTATGGAGAAGAAACCGTGGCGAACCGAAATGACGATTATTCTTGTCGATGAAGATCTAGGGTTGAGTTGGGATGAAACGTGGCCTGATGAACGCATCAACAAAATAAAGGCGAATTACGAAAGCGTAACATGGGTCTTCGCAAGTGCTAAAACGACTTAATAATTGAATTACGCATTAATTCACATGATTATCAGGAAGTTAAAGCGCTTTGATGGTTGGTATCGTTGGGAAGCCCAACACGGGCAAGTCCACTTTCTTCAGCGCCGCAACTCTGGCTCCTGCGGAAATTGCAAGTTATCCGTTTACAACAATAAAGCCCAACAGAGGCGTTGGCTACATTCGCACGCCGTGCGTTCACAAAGAATTCAACGTGCAAGACAATCCCAAAAACTCCCTATGCATCGATGGAGTAAGGCTGATTCCCGTCGAACTAATCGACTGCGCTGGACTGGTTCCGGGCGCATGGCAAGGCAGAGGCTTGGGCAACCAATTCCTAGATGAAATTCGAAAGGCAGACGCGCTCGTCCACATCGTCGACGCTGCTGGCGCCACCGACATCGAGGGCAAACTGCTTAAGCCGGGTTCCCACGACCCGCTTGAGGATGTTCGGTTCTTAGAGGTTGAAATCACCATGTGGCTGGCTCAGATAATCAAGCGAGACTGGCCGAAGATGGCGCGAACAGCCGAGTCGGGCACCATTGACCTCTACGCCCTTCTTGAAGAGCGGCTGAGCGGCTTGGCCATAAAAAGAATGCACATTTTTGAGGCGGCGAGAAAGGCGGGGCTGAACGCTGAGAAACCAACCGCTTGGAGCGAAGACGACCTGCTCAAGTTCGTGGACACGTTGAGGCGAATCGCCAAGCCCATGCTCATCGCGGGCAACAAGATAGACTTGGACCCTGCTGAACAGAACGTGGAACGACTTGAGACATCTAATTACTCTGTTGTGCCCTGCTGCGCCGAAGCCGAGTTGGCGTTGAGGAGGGCGGCGGAAAAAGGGTGGATAGACTACAAGCCTGGAGACTGCAACTTCAACGTGTTGAAGCCCGAAGCGTTAACTGAAACCCAAGCCAAAGCCTTGCAGACCATAAAAGAAAAAATACTCTTGAAGTTTGGCACGACGGGTGTGCAGGACGCTATCAACATGGCTTATTTCAAGCTCTTGAACATGATTGTGGTATATCCTGTTGAGGACGTTGAAAAACTTGCCGACCACAAGGGCAACGTGTTGCCAGACGCCTACGTTGTCCCATACGGCACAACAGCTCGCCAGCTCGCCTACTTGATACACACGGAAATAGGCGAAGGCTTCATCCATGCCATTGAAGCTCGAGAGAAGAAGCGCATCGGAGAGAACTATGTTCTAAAAGACAGAGACGTGATTTCAATAATAAGCGCCAAAAAAAGAGCGTAATAGCTCGAACTCAAGAAAACCGAGAACTAAAGAGTCATCCGCGAATTCTGGTGCGGGGAGGAAGGATTTGAACCCAGAGGTTCAAGCCAAACCATCTTAAACGTCACGTTCAGCAACATGAAAAGTCACTTTTAACAACATTGTTTAAAGCAACATAAAATAGGCAACTGAGGGACGTTATTGCCCGAAGCGTCGTTTGCGCCGCTGATACGTTCGCACAGCCCGCAACAGGTCGATTCGTCGGAAGTCTGGCCAATAAACGTCTAAGAATAAAAGCTCACTGTAGGCTGACTGCCACAGCAGAAAACCGCTAAGCCGTTCTTCACCCGATGTCCTGATAATCAGGTCAGGCTCCTGCTTGGGCAGATGCGAGGTGTACAAGTGATTTTCGAAAAGTTGTTCATCTATTGCGTCTGGTTTCAACTTGCCTCTCTCGATTTCCAGCGCAATTTTCTTGGCTGCGTCGACGATTTCGGCTCTTCCCCCGTAAGCCAGAGCCACATTGAGAAAATGTTGATTGTAACCCTTCGTGGATTCCTCCACATCCCGAATAAGTTCCTGCAGATTCTTCGGCAATAAACCGAGTCTCCCAATGACCTTAACACGAACTTGGTGCTTGTGAATCCGCTCGTCGGTAAGAATTTGGCGTAGCTTTTCCTCGGCGATCTTCATAATTTCCTCAACCTCCTCAGGTGGACGCTGAAAATTTTCGGTGGAAAACGCGTACAAGGTGATTGATTTCACTTTTAAGTCTAGACACCAATCAAGTAGGTCTTCAACTTTCTTGGCGCCAGAATGATGCCCAATCCATGGACTAAGCGATTGCTCCGAAGCCCAACGGCGGTTGCCGTCCAAAATGATTGCTATGTGCTCCGGGCGGTTGCCGTTTCTCACCTGATACCGTAACCATTTCTCGTATACCTTGTACACGCCTGCAGCAGATAGGACAGTTTTCAGCATCGTTTAACCTCGAAATCTCGCCTCTTTAAGCGCTTGACCGCATGAACACTGACGTTTGTCTGGCAAATGTAACACAGCCTCTTTTAAGATTTGTTGCAGAACTGGAGTTGTCTTCCTCGCCACCTTCACGAGTTCAGTCGCTGGCAGATGCCTCTCCAAGCCAGCCGCCATATTCGTAACAAAACAAACCGGGGCGTAGCAAATCTCCAGCTCGCGGGCCAGCACCGCTTCAGGCATTCCTGTCATGCCCACAACATCGCAGCCCAAGCGCCCAAACATTTGTATTTCAGCAGGTGTCTCCAGACGAGGCCCCTCTGTGCACACAAAAACAGCTCTACCGAAAACTCCGAGCCCTTTTCTCTCAGCCGCCTTGATGAGAACAAATCGGATTTCTGGACAGTAAGGCTCACAAACATCAATGTGCGTCACTGGCTCTTCATCATAAAAAGTGTTAGGGCGAAGCCTCGTAAAGTCAACCAAATCGTGGGGAATCACCAAGTCGCCTGGTTTAAACTCGGGGTTTATAGCGCCCACAGCGTTAGTGGCAATGATGCGAGTCACGCCAATCATGTGTAAGGCGTGGATGTTTGCACGATAATTCACTCTGTGTGGTGGAACGCTATGATGAACATCATGACGAGGAAGAAAAGCCACAGTCTTTTCGCCAACTTCACCCACAAATATCGGAGGCGCCAACCCGTGAGGCGTTCCTATCCGCACCTGTTCAGTAGCATCAAGCATGGCTTCAGTTCCAGTTCCGCCTATTACGGCAATGTTAACCTTCTTCAATTTTCGCTTCTTTCTCCCGGAAAAAGTAGGCGTATTTTCTGTGAAGCACTGTGGTGATTAGAAACGAAGCCACAGTTAAGAATATGCCAACAGCAATCGTGTAAACCAATGTCTCATAGGTAATTGCTGGATTTATCAAAATCAACGATGCCTGATAGAAGATTTGACCCGACCACGCCACTGTAACAATTATCACCGCAGTGCGCAACAGTCGACTGTCGTGTTCAAGGAACCAGCGAATTGCTCTTCCAAAGAGCAGAACACAGATGCCTATTGTAATCCACGCAATTGACTGCAACAGAAATTCACCCAATAGGCGGGGAAGAATCCCCAACCATTGAGCAGGAAACCTCGGAGGAGACGGTAAACCCCCAATGTAGTTTGAAACCTGAAAGCCTCCCTGATAAAGCCCAAGTCCCATAAGCAGAAACCCAGCCAAAGCCGCAAAACCAGCTATTTGAACCTTAAACGGTGGAGGAGAATATTCTCGCACCCAAACGTAAAAACTGCGTGCCGCCTTGTCAAGCATGAAGCCTTTGATGACCAAAAAAGAGCCGAAAACAATCAGAAAGGCTATCCAAATGTTTTCCGTCCAGTGAAGCAGATACATGAGACCTAGAATAATCAGCAGGACTCCAGGCAAGCCCAGAACATTACGAGCGTATCTGGGATTCTCAAAAAGCATCTTCATGTACCGTGAAAAAATCCAAACCGTTTCTTCGATTGATTCGCTGTGCTTAACCGTGATTCTCCTAACAGAAGAGACTGGCACTCTTGACTGAACCAAGGGTAGGATAGCTTCATCTGAAAATCCATCTGTGACCAGAACAACTTCCGTGGCTGGAAAAATTTTCAACACTTCTGTTAGCTCAGTCACCAGTGTCTTGTCGGCGCCCACATCGCCCAGTTCCGACCCTGCTATTGTTGCGATTTGGCATTCTCCTTGAAGAGGCTCATTTTCTAGAGCGCTCTGTTTAAACCGGTCGTAGATGCGCACAGCCTCAAAAATGGCGTTTGCATCGGGTTCCTCGGGGTCTTTTAGAGCGAGACCGACTGCAGCGTTGATGTTTTCCTCTCTTCCGATGATAGGCGTTTTTATCCCCGCCTTGACGCCTAGGTCGTCGTCTCTGTCAACGCATAGAACGAGCGTGCGTTCTTGTGCGAAGGCATCTTTTGTTGCCAATGGGTGTCCGCCCAATTTCGGAATAAATGTTCACTGCCACTTTAATCTTATGAATTTGTGTTCTTTAATGTTCCGTTGCCTCTTCCTGCTCTGTGAGCAGTTTGAACTCGTCCCAGGTTAATTTTTCGCCGCGTTTCCTTTTTTCTTGAGCCTTTTTTGTGGCTTCTTCGCGAAGCGTCTGTTCACGCTTGGCATATTGCTCTTTCTCTTTCTTTTCTATCTCTTCTTTAAGTGTCTTGATTTGTTGTTGGATTTCAACGTATTTTTCATGGGTTTTGTTGGCTTCTTGCCGAAGCTCTGTATATTTTTGATGTGTCTCATCTGCGCTCTGCCTTAAGCTCTTCATTTTGTTCAATGCTTCTATCATTTGTTCATGGAACTTTTGACCTTGCTGGGCGAGTTCGGACAGTTTTTCATGGTTGAGTTTTGCTTGGGTTTCGAAAGCTTTTGCTTCAACTTGGAGTGTAAGCAGCGTATCTTTCAAATCTTGTAGTTGTTTGTAGACAACACGTTCTTTTTCGAGACTCTGAACTTGGTCTACTAGAGCTTTCTCTTCCTTAACTGAAAGCGAAGTTGTTTGAATCTTCCACTCGAGGTCTTGGATTTCTCGTTCCAAATCGCTTAGTTTGGTTTGAGGTTTCTTTTGGGTTACAGTCTTAATCTTCTCCCTGATTTTCAAAATCTGCTCATACTTCTCTTTTCTTTGCACTTTTGCCTTCTCTCGTGTAGCTTTCAGCACTTGAACCTGCAGGTTTATTTCGTCTCTTTGTTCTCTCAATCGTTTGACTTCAGCCTGCAACTGTCTAACTTGCTCGTGCAATTCATTCCTTTTTTCAACCCACGTTTTAGCTTCATTGTTTAACTCGTCTCTCTTCCTCCTAACCGTTGCGAGTTGCTGATTGAGTCCTTCGATTTTTTGTTCAACCGACCCAGACAAGAGTCATCCCTTCTGTTTTTTGTGCGGTTTGGCCCATTCAAGAACGTTTTGAACAAGCTCTTTTCCCTCACGAGATGAAAACATGGGAAGATTCCAGCTTTCTACCGTGCGCCATCGAGTCACACTAGCGTTTGCCACAAACTTCTGAAAGGGTTTTCTAAAGATTAAGATTCCTCTGCGTTGCCATGCAGGTGTTTTTGCCAAGTTGACGTCGTGTTGAAACAGGAATTCGTGCAGTTTCTCACTCTTCCAGCCTTTCAACATTTTTGCGGCTTCAGCAGGTTTGTGTCCTAATTTACGCAGCGTCCAAAAAGCGTAAGCGTTGTTGTGGTTTCGCCAAGCGTCTTGTTGTCTCCAGACGAGATACTCGAACAGTTTTTCTCGTGCTGTTACAACTATGCGAGAGTCAAATCCAACCGTTATTGATTTTCTGAAGTTCTTTAGAGCGCACAGTGAAAATCTGCTGGAAACAATTCCAGCCAGAATAGAATTGATTTTCTCAACTCGCCTATTGAAGGGCGCAACGTAAACAAATAGCGCGTTGATTTCGTCACTGGCAGTATAGATTAAGGCTGGGTTCAAACTGTTCTGGAAAAGTGCTTTGCCAGCCGTGACCAAACATTTTGCTAGTGTTGCGTCGAAAGGCTTGTTTACATGAAGTTTCTCGGCGACTGCTTGGAATCTTCTTCCGTCTAGTCTGACGAAGAAGGGTGTTTCCGTGGGAATTTGGAGTTGTGAAAAGATTTCGTTTTGGACTTGGCTTGAGTGGGATGTGTCATTCCAGTATGATTCGGGCATCGACTGTTTTTGCTCCCTTCTCATAGACCATGATAGGGTTGAGGTCTAATTCTTTGATTTCCATGTGGTCCATGACAAGCCTTGACGTGTTTAACAGGATTTTCACTATAACGTCGATGTCGGCTGGTGGTTGACCGCGATACCCTTTGAGAATGGGGTAGCCCTTCACTTCTGTTATCATTTCTTTGGCGTCTGATTCACTGATTGGCGCAATTCGGAAGGTCACATCTTTCAGGATTTCAACGAAGATTCCGCCCAGACCAAACATTAAGGCTGGTCCAAACTGGGGGTCTTTAGTAGCGCCCACAATGACTTCAGTTGATGTTGGCGCCATTTCCTGCACGAGCAAGCCGACGATTTTGGCGTCGGGTTTGTGTCGTTTCACGTTTTCTAAGATTTTGTTGTAGGCGCTTTGCACGTCAGCCGCGTTTTTCAGGTTGAGTATGACTCCGCCCACGTCAAACTTGTGGATTATTTCGGGTGAAACAATTTTTAACACGATTGGGTAGCCGATTTGGTCGGCGAATTTGACTGCTTCGTCTTGGGTGAGTGCCACTTTGAAGCGTGTTACGGGTATGCCGTATTCCATGCAGACGATTTTTGCTTCGGGTTCGAGCAGGTAGTTTCTGCCCTCTTTTTTCGCCTGGGTGAACACGTCTAGGGATTTTTTCATTTTGAACTCAGCTACTTGATGAAATGCTTCTCGGGATAACTTTGTGTGTCTGTATTTTAAACTCTGTGGTGTGTTGAGTTTTTGGCTGGCTGGGTCTGTGAGTGAGGCGGTGTGTGTGGTGGTAGTGGCAAGTTGTTCCTAGTGCCACCACCATCCTGCATTGTCGGGGCTGCTGGAAGAGTAAGTTTCAAAAGAAGGGGGCAAGTTCCTTTAACCTTCTTCTACTTGGGGCTGCTGCGTAAGAGAGAGAAGAAGTTGAACACGCAAGACTGTTTGTCCGCTCTCTGTGTGCGTGATGATGACAAATCAGTCCTTAGTGTCATCAACAAGTTTGTTGAGGCTTCCTGTGCATCCGCCTTGACAATCAGTATAAGTTCTGTATTCTCAAATATTTGGACCCCAGATATGAGTGTGGTTCGGTTGCTACCAATGTTGCCTCTTGATTAACGCAATAGACTTTGTTGTGCAGGTGCTGAGGCAGAGTCCGCAGCCGAAGCATTTTGCTTGGTTGAAGACAAGTTTGTTGTCTGCGTTTAGTTGTCTTGCCTTGAATTGGCAGCGTTGGACGCAGGTTCCGCAGTTGTCGCAGGTGTCATAGTTTTGTTGAGCCACGTACTCAGAGGCAACCACGTGGTCAGGGATGCCGAATCTTACGAGGGCACTCATCGAGTGGCAGCAGCAGGAACAACAGCTGCAGATGATTTCAGGTTTTTCTTGATTCTTGGTGAGATATGTCATGTGGACGAGTCCTGCCTGATGAGACCGCTTCAAGACAACTAGGGCTTGAGCCAAAGAGATTCTTCTGGCGCCTCTTTTCATGGCGTCTCGAGCTTCGTTGTCCAAGCTGATGCAAACATCAAGGGGTGCATCGCATTTGTGGAATCGGACTCGACAGCCGCAGTCTTCAACAGTAATCACTTCTGCGTCTCTGAGGATGCTTTCCACACTTTTTAGGTCAAGAACTGTTTGTTGACCATGGATGGAAATGTTTACTGGGATTGTTACAGGTGTGTATTTCTCCACGTAATCTCTCATCAGCTCCTCTCTTGTCCAATCCTCGCCGTTTCCCATTAGAAACTGCTCCCCCTGAGCGTAGAGAAGTAGAATAATAACGAGAGTTACTTAAGAATTGCTTGCGCAATCATGGGGAATCTTGGTCGGGCGGGCAGGATTCGAACCTGCGACACACCGGTTTCTGCTTGAACCGGCCTATTTCGGGTTGTGTGCTTGATAGGCTGGGTGACTCTCCACCATGCTGGTAGAGGTCTACAGCGTCTCCGTCACCATGGCAATGGTGGCTCGGAAGCTCTACCAAGCTGAGCTACCGCCCGACCAAACTTTATCAGTCGAAAACTCATGATTTATACGTTTCGTTAGTCTTCATATGGAAATTTACAAATAGCAGTGAAGTTGAAACATGAAGAATAAAGCGTAGAGGAAATAGAAAAATGATTATTCGTAAATTGCTCATGTCAATTGCAGAGGCTTTGATAGTTTACGGACTCATCATTGTTGGGTATGGAATATTGGTGATACACATAACTCAAACATGGTCGGGAGACTGGTGGGTAGATAGAAGTCTTCCAAGCTGGTTTACACTAGACATATTCATGATGGTTAGCTTTGCCCTGTCTTTCTTCGGATTCATCTCATGGAGATACCTAAAATACACAGAACAGACTGTCAAACCCAAATAGCACATTATAGGAAAGCAGAAAATCCTTAAATGAGAACGCTAAATCGAATAGTGGATGGGCCCGTAGCTCAGCACGGTTTAGAGCGACAGGCTCATAACCTGTTGGTCAGGTGTTCAAATCGCCTCGGGCCCACCATAGCTGATGATAAGTTATTTACAGGCGTGATTTCAAGCATAACTCAACTGTAAAGCTTGGTCTCAAAGATGAGCAAGTCATAACTTACACGGCTAAAAGCTCGCAGAATGGGTGATTCCGATTGGCTTTGCGTTTGCCTTGCCTTGGCTCACAGATTTGCTAAGAGCGAGGATGCGACGAGGCAGTTGAGAACTTTCAACGTAACCTTATAGACTAAACAACTAGCTCATAAGGCGCCTTAGTGAGGCGTTCTGCTCCTTCCTTTTTCACCAGCACTGTGTCTTCAATGCGGACTCCGCCATAACCGATTATGTAGATTCCAGGCTCATCTGTGACAACATTCCCAGCCTTCAGGATGTCTTTGCTGAGTGCGTTTAGCGTCGGAGGCTCATGCACGCCCAAGCCGACTCCGTGTCCGAGTCCGTGGACAAAATTTTCGCCGTACCCATGCTTTTCGATGACTTGTCTTGCGGCTGTGTCCACTTGCTTGGCTTTAACTCCATCCTTGATGCTTTGGAAGGCTTTTTCCTGAGCTTCCATAACAATATTGTAGAGTTTCTGTTGTTTCGGCGTTGGTTTGCCCACCAGAAATGTGCGGGTCAAATCGGCTCGATAGTTTTGGTATCGGGCTCCCACATCGAACTGTATCAGCTCGCCTTTTTGGATTTTCTTGCTGGTGCATCCTCCGTGTGGGTAAGCGGAGCTTAGACCAGAAGCCACGATGGTGTCGAAGGCTGTGCCTTCTGAACCCAGTTTGCGCATGGCGTATTCCACTTCAGCTGCGACTTCGAATTCGCGCATTCCAGGTTTGATGGCTTCGGCGGCTGCTCTTGCTCCGTGGTCTGTCAGTTCAGCTGCTTTTCTTATGTGGCGGAGTTCAGTTTGGTCTTTTATTTTGCGCATTTCCCACATCGTTTGGCTCATGGGTTTCAGCTTTGTCTTTTTCAAGTGTTTCTTGAGTGTTTGAAAGCTGGCGATGTCTAAGGTGTCAAACCCGACTGTTTTTAGCCTGAGTTTTTTGCATTTTATTGCTGCTTTCTTGTTGGCGTCTTCGCCTCTTTGCATGCATTCCACTTGGCAGTTTTTCACCGATGCTCTAGCAGCTTCATAGTTGACGCTGTAAACGTAGAGGATGCTCTCGTCTTTTGCTGGAATGAGAAGACGAGCCGCCCCGAGAAAGCCTGTTAGATAGAGCATGTTGGTTTCGTCTGTGACTAGGTATCCGTCTAACTGGCTCTTGGCGAAGGATTTTTTTAAAAGCCGAGTCCGATCTATCACTCTAGGTCATCTCACAGTTTGAGAACAAGTTAGATGAATGAAACTATAACTTTTATGATGCCTTGAGAATGGGGCATATTGACTTGAGGTTTAGCCGCCGCTCATGAGTGACATTAGAATCACGTTGTCGCCGTTGTTCAGTTCAGTGTCCACCCCGCTAAGCTGCCCCATTAAAACGCCGTTCACGGTCACCACAAAACCCATTTTAACATCTTTCAAGCCGGGTTCGTAAACTTCTTTCTTGAAGGGTTTTCCATAGTTTCCAGCGATTTTGTTGAGAAGCTCTGACAGAGAGGCGCCTTCTTCAAGCTCGAATTCGTCTTCGCTTCGTTTTATGAGGTTCTTTATGAAACCCAGATACGTAACCTTAACCTTCAATTCCGACGCCTCTTTCTAATTGAAAATATGAGGAAAGTTAAATATTTCTCTTCCTTCTCAAGCCTCTCCGTGTTTTTGTTGTCGTCACCGTGTCTTCAATAACTTTAACACATCCAGAACAGTGAGAGCTAGCAAATCATCATAGCGAGTTATCACTTCTTCACAATCTCTACGCTAACATTTTTTCATAAAAAACTTAAATATTCGCCAATGATTATGTGTTATTTCTTCCAATAAAGATTAGAAGAACCAAAATGGAGGATTAAAAGAGTGTTAGGTTATGCAGGACGAATATTACACGTTGACTTATCCAGCGGAAAAACATGGACTGAACCCCTCAAAGAAGAACTAGCCAAGAAATACATAGGCGGCATCGGCCTCGGAATGCGCCTCTACCTCGACCATTCTAAACCAGGCTTGGACCCGTTCAGCCCCGAAAACCCACTGGTTCTAACAACAGGTCCACTGTCAGGCTCAATGGTGCCAACAGGCGGAAACGGACACGCCTTTGTTTCAAAATCACCCCAAACCTTCGGCGTAGGCGAAGCCAAAGCCCACGGACACTTCGGCACCGAGCTCAAACGAGCAGGATACGACGGAGTAATCTTCTATGGAAAAGCTGAGAAACCCACATACCTATGGATAGACGACGATGCTATTCAACTGATGGACGCCAAACACCTATGGGGCAAGACGCCGCAAGAAACAGAAGACGCCATACGCAAAGAACTCAAAGACTACTACATCCGAGTAGCATGCATAGGCGTAGCAGGAGAAAAACTTGTACGAATCGCCTGCGTCATGAACGACAAAAGCAGAGCCTGCGGAAGAACAGGCCTAGGCGCAGTCATGGGCTCCAAAAACCTCAAAGCCATAGCCGTGCGAGGCTCAAAAGACATAGCTATCCCAAACAAAGACCGCCTGCTTGAACTCGTAAAGCAGCAGCACGAACGCATGAAAGGACCAGCCGCACGAAAATACAGAACGCTGGGCACACCAGAAAACGTCCTCGTATTAAACGCATTAGGAGCCATGCCAACTGATAACTTCACAGGCGCCGTTTTCCATGGAGCTGACAAAATCAGCGGAGAATACCTAAACGAGCGCTTCGTGGCAAAAATCATCGGCTGTTCATCTTGCGCCATGCGCTGCGAGCACATAACCGTGGTTCCCGAAGGACCATACAAGGGAACAACAACCCGCATTGAATACGAACCGCTGTGGGCTATGGGACCCAACTGCGGTGTCGGCAACTTGGACGCAATTCTGAAAGGAATGGACCTCAGCAACCAATATGGAGTGGACGCTATCTCCATCGGTGGCATAATCAGCTTCGCCATGGACCTCTACAAAAACGGAATCATAAGCAAGGACGAGGCAGGCTTAGAGCTCAACTTCGGCAATCACGAAGCCGTGCTGGAGATGATAAAAAGAGTAAGCATGCGAGAAGGCTTCGGCGACATCTTAGCTGAAGGCGCAAAAATCGCCGCCGAAAAAATAGGCAAAGACGCAGCTAAATACGCTGTTCACATCAAAGGCGTGGAAATGACAGGCTACGACATCAGAGGACTCAAAACAGCCGCCTTAGGCTACGCAGTGTCTTTCCGTGGAGCAGACCACAACAGGCACGGAGCGTACGGACCTGACGTAGCTGGCAAGGTCAACAGGTTCAAGGCTGAAAAAGGAAGAGGCAAGCTGGTAAAAGAAACCGAAGACCTGTACACAATAATCGATTCAATTATAGTCTGCAAGTTCTCACGAGGCACATACTTCAAAGGCTTCGAAGACCTCGCAGCGCTCTACAGTGCTGTCACGGGCATAGAAATGAACTCAGAAGAACTTAGAGTGGCTGGCGAGCGCATCAACAACTTAGGCAGACTTATCAACATCAGGGAGGGCTTAACCCGAAAAGACGACCACTTACCATGGAAAGTTATGAACGTGCCCATACCCGACGAAGGACCGTCAAAAGGAAGTTTTGTGAGCCAAGAAGACCTAGACCTCCTACTAGATGATTACTACGAGGTTCGAGGCTGGAACAAAGAAGGAATCCCAGCTCTGGAAAAACTCAACGAACTAGGCATGGAAGACCTAGCCTACATTGTTAAAGACAAACTTGAACATCCTGAAAAATCAAAACGGAAAATCAAAACGGAGGAATAAAAGGAGGAAAAAACCATGGCAGCAGTTCCAAAAGCCGAAGTGGCAAAATGGAAAATGGTATCATGCGACCCAGACAAATGCACAGGCTGCGCAGTCTGCGAGTACATATGCTCCTTGACCAAAGAAAACGCTTTCAGCGCCCAAAAATCCAGAATAAGAACAATGCGCCTACACCCGCTCATCAACATCTCCATTGCGTGTCGACTCTGCAGTCCAGCTCCATGCGTCACCGCATGCCCAAGAGACGCCCTAAAACAATCTGAACAAACAGGCGTAATCATGATAGACGACGAAAAATGTGACGGCTGCAGCTGGTGCATCGAAGCCTGCGACTACGGCGCCATAACACTACACCCAGAGAAGAAGGTTGTGCGTATCTGCGACCTCTGCGACGGCGATCCACAGTGCGTCAAATGGTGTCCAGAAGAAGCCTTAGACTTCGTCACCAAAGACATCCTGTCTCAGAAGGCGCGAATAGCAGTAGCAAAGAAGCTGTTCAAAGAAGCAATGGAAGCCTCAGGCGTAAAAGCCTAAAACTTTTCGACATCCAGTGTTACATCTACGCCTCTACATTTTTCTTTGGACCTCTGGCGTTAACCAAGTCCTCTAAGTTTTTCATGTGCCTCTGGTGCTCGTAAACCCATTTCTCGTCCTTAAAGTATTCATAGGAAATTGTTTGTCGGGTCGCTTTTCGAAGGTCTTGAATCATGTACGTGTAGCTTTGCACCACTCCCTCCCGAATCAAGCCAGAAAGAACATCAATGAAGTGTCTAAATTCAACTCGAGGCAGATACAAGAACGCTATAAGAGCGTTTTGACCAAAAACTTTACCAAGCCCATGGACAAACGGCTTATCCAAAAGCGACGACGCAAACTTGGCAAAAGTCTCGTAATCATAGAACTTGAAGAGAAAAAGGAATCTGTCAGAAGTATGTTTGCCAAAGTATGGAAACCGAGCCTCAAAACCTTCGATTAGGCCCTGCGCTAGAACATGCTTTTGAAAGTGATATTCAGTGAGTTGTTGAGATATACCAAGCGTCTTTGCAATGTCTGTCAACTTCACCAAGGGGTTTTTTTCAAGTTCCTTTAAGATAAGGATGTCCGTTCGGTCTCCTTTCACCTGGAAATCTTCGGGATCATGCAACGTGATCGGTAGTTTCGTTTCCTCAGCTGGGATTTCTTTGACCCACTCGTTCCAATGGAAGTCCCAGGTTTTTGAGTCATCATTAAACCAGTTGCTTTTGGCGTGCACGCTCTGGAAGCATGTTGACCAAAAGATTTGAACATGCTGAGCGATGCCTAATTTTTCAACATTTTGCATAAACTGTTCGAAATCGTCGCAGTAGTCTTTTGGAATAGTAAAAACTCCTAGACATCCTTCATTAGCACCGTAATATCGATTCACGTAGAGCCAATAATCATGAGTTTTCAAGCAGTCAAAGAGTAGATCCTCATATCCTGGGATAGCCTCCGCGATGACGAGTGCTTTCTTGAGTCCCAGATTTGTGTGGTAAATGTTTAGATAAAAATGTAGGGAAGATCTGGAGCGCATGCGTTGTACTCTTCTTCTTAAAGTTTCCGAGGGCATGCCAAGTCTTCTTGCAACCTTAGAGATGTTTCGCGGTCCGTGAACCTCCAAGGCTTCGACCATCTTCAATATTGAATGGTCAAGTTTTTCACGCAATGTAATCGACCTATTTTGTGTTTTACTCTTTATTCTATTGTTGGCTTTGCTTTTTAATTCTAACTCTTCTAGTTAGGTGACCAGTCGCCATCTACAGGGTCGCCGCATGGTTGTACGAAGGAGCCAAGAGCGTCTACCGAATTTCTAGAGACGTTGAATATCTTGTGAATAGATATGTTTGATAGCACGAGTGTGACTGTTGAAAAGGCTGTCAAAACTAGAAAGAGCAAAACGGCTGCTTTCAGGTTCACTCTTCTCACCTCCCCTTTATTTTCTCTCTGGGCAATATTTTTAATATGAATGAAAATACAAAAAAGTATATGTAGGAATCTTCTAGAAGTATCGTCTATGTTAGACTTGGAATTCGATGTTATTAGCCATATACATCAAAGAGTTACAATGAGTTTCTTAGACGTTCTGATTCTGCTCGAATTGAGAAAGGAAGTCATGAATGATTACGACGTTATCGCCTATGTGCAAAACAAGTTCCAAATCTCAGTCGAACCAGAAAGCGTACATTCGACACTGAATTTTTTAGAGAAAAACGAACTGATAAAAAGTAAGCAGGCGCAGAAGAGCAGGGTTTATGCGTTGACAGAAAAGGGTGAAGAAACCGTGAAAACTGTCCTCAACTCGAGAGGCAAAATCCTAGGCTTGGTGTTGAACATCTTAACTGGATGAGCCTTCATTGCAGGGTTTGTAATAATGGGGATGGGTCGACTCGGAGTTCCTTTATAGCCAGTTCGTCTGGGCTCATACCCATAGCTAAACCAAGTAACTGCGTATAATGCAAAACTGGAAGGTTGTAGGTTTCGTTGAAAGCTCTTTCAATTCTAGATTGGTTAACGTCGAACATGAGGTGGCATGAAGGACACACAGTTATCAGCGCCTGTGCGCCCACTTCTTTGACATGGTTCAGTTTCTCCCGTGTCAACTGAAGCGCCACCTTATCGTCTATGGCAATGACCGTGTAGCCGCAGCACTCAGCTTCATCAAGATAGTCTAGGCATTTGGCGCCAGTCAACTCAATCAAATCCTTAAGACTCTGCGGTTCTTCCGGATTGTCCCAGCCCATGTATTTGACTGGCCTTAGAAGGTGGCATCCGCCGTGTTCTGCCACTTTTAAGGCTGAGAGTGGTCTTTGAACAGTGTTCTTTATTTTTTCGAAGCCTACGTCTTCCTTTAAGGCTTGAACCATGTGTTTGACTTCGATTGTTCCCTTGAACTCCATGCCGATTTGTTTTAGAATTCCGTTGATGTCATCCTTCATGTTTTTGTCGGTTTTTAGCAGTCTGTTCGTCTTGCGCATCGTTGTGGCGCATCCAGTGCACAATGTGATTATGTTTAGGTTTTGCTGTTCAGCAAGGCACAGGTTGCGGGCGGACAAAGCCAGCATCATTTCGTGGTTTGCAGGGTCAACTGGGAGACCGCAGCAGTTTGCGTCGGGCATTTCAACCAGTTCTATGCCTAGTTTGTCGAAAACTTTTCGGGCTGAAATTTCGTAGCTGGCTTCACGATACGGGATTGTGCAGCCCAAGAAGAAGGCATACTTCAACTGTGCCAAGCTTTTTCACCTTTTTAGAAGTCTTGTTCCGTGGGTGAGTTCAACAAGTTTGGCGATGTCTGCCGATTTGGGTTTGGGTAGAGGTGGCAACCCGGTTTCTTCTCGTTTCTTGTGCCTTATTTCTGGAATCTTGTAGGCGTAGCCTGTCTCGTTTATGCTTGAGGCGAGTTCTTTGTAAATCAACGGAACCTCGCCGCTTTTAACCGCGAGATTTCGGAGAACACGCAGAACGTTGGCAACTTCGACGCCTTGAGGACAACGGTCTGTACATGTGAAACAAGCAGTGCAAAGCCATAGCGTTGGGGTTGACAACACCTTTTGTCTCAGACCTAACTGTGCCATGCGGAGCACGGTTCGTGGTCGATAAGAGTCGCTGAATCGTGCGGTTGGGCAGCTTGATGTGCACGTTCCGCATTGAAAACACGTTTTTAATGTTTCTCCGTCGTGTTCCTTCAAGACTTCGTTCTTGAATGAAGGGTCAAGCCTTGATGGTTGAACATTCTTGGTTGTTTCTGTCGCTGTAGTTTGTGCCATGGTTGTTCGCCTTGATAGAGGATTTGAATGCGATGAAGTGCATAATAAATCTTATTTTTCTAATAACTTTCAACAAGTTTGCCCAGAAAACTTCAACCTACTCATTTAACTGGTTTCAGTTGTCTCCACAGGTTCTGTTGCTGGTTTCTGTAATTCGGCGGGTTTTTCTTCCGCTGGTGCAGGTGTAGGTGCAGGGGTCGGCGTGGGAGTTGGCGTAGGCACCTTCCGCTTGAAGACTTCTACAAATTTCACCGTGTTGATTTCAAGGAAGTATTTTTGTATGTCTACTGCTATGCCGCGTTTAGCTGCTTGCAAGCCTTCAACATAAAACGCTTCTTCAGGCACCTCGATTTCGATGGCTGTCTTCTTCAAAGTTGTCGCAAACTTTGCTGCGTCAACAGTGGGTATTCGGCGATGAATCAATGCGTTGAGTTTATCCTTCTTGGTTTCAATCTTCTTTTGCACCGTTACCTCGTACACTAGGGTTTTGCCCGCTAAGGGTGGGTTAAAATCGAGTTGAACCCTGCCTGCGCCTATTGTTCTAACTATTGCTAGTTTTCCATCAAATTCGAGGCGCATTCCAAGCTGTGGTGTTACGCCTTTGGCTGTGAGTCGCCTAAGAGGAACCAGCCGAACTTTTTCTGGGTCACGGTTTCCGAACGCCTTGTCAGGTGAAATTTCTACGGGCGCTGGTTTGCTGAGTTCCAAGGTTGCCAAGGTTTCGTCTAGGGCTTTGAGAACCCAGCCTTCACCTATTACGACGAGTTTTGGCTCGTAGGTTTCGCCTTCCTTGTAGAGTCGTTCTTTTTTGGCTACGTCTTCTATTGTTGTATCGAATATTTCACCTGTTTCTTTTACTTTAGCAGTGTAATTGATGAGCACGAAGTCGCCTTTTTCAAAGGGCATTTTTAATCATCTCGTGGTCTCTATACTTTAACACATGCACTTTTAAACTTTAAACAGCTCCTACAAGAATGTTCAAAGCTTTGTCTGTCAGTCTTGTGCTTTTCTCTTTTGTGTTCTTTGTAGTTAACGCTCGTATTGCATCCATGACTTCAGGAATATGAGCACTGTGTGGGTCTACAGCTTGAGTTAGTTTTAGCGTCGCGCCTTGAACCTCTGTTTGTTCCTTCCACACACAAACCTCATACATGTCAGCTGAAAAAGGTCGAACTCTCCTGAAAAACTCAAAGAGTGAATCTGTTGAAGACAAACCTATCTCCTCGCTTACTACGACTATTCTCGACGTTCTTGTCAGCAACTCCATCACCGCCTCAGCAGTAGCTTTCTCACGCAATTCAGCAAAAATCAACTGAACATCAAAAATAATGGAAGGAACTCTCACAGAAGATAACGAAACGTTTACTCCGCTGAGCAATTGATTGAGTTCCCATTTCACTCGTTCAAGATTCGCAACGGGCTCTGGAATCATCGTGTCAACAGGACCTTGTTGTGCCCTCATGGTTTCAGAACCAGCCCTAACGAATGAGCAAAGAATTTTTTGAACTCCGAATTTCTCACGTATAGGCAGAACTACCCGAGCGATGGAAACGGCGAGAGGACTTGCCATTCTAACGAATTTAGCCTTTCGCGCCCTTTCAAAATCTATGACCGAGAGAAACGCTTGGATCTCAGCGATGTCTGGTTCTTCCCCAGCTTGAAAAATAACTTTTGCGTCACTTTTTTCATAGAATTTTGGCTTGTTCTGTTTTCCAACGCCCGAAGGAGCGCAATCAACTATTATCTCAGCCTCGGAAATAAGAGATTCAATTGATCCTTTGCTTGAGATTCCCGATTTCTTAAGGGCAACTTCACTTCTTTCGTCCAAACAATAAATTGGATAACCAGCTCTGAATGCGAGATGGGCGGAAACGTCGGGTTGATTTAAGGCTACACCTAATATTTCCATGTCTTCTTGGCAAGATATTGCTCGAGCTATTCTTCTTCCTTGCGAGCCAAATCCAACTAAGCCGACATGAATCTTACTTCTCACAGGTCTTAACCCCATCTGCTACAGCAAACGAAATCTAAACGATGACATTTTTCCGACATCAAAGTTGATAGTCAATAATATATGGTTGCTTATTTACAGTGTTGCGGTGGATTCCATATGGACAATGTGTGGTTGGGCTGCTCGGGCTGGCACTATAAAGAGTGGGTTGGTCCCTTTTACAGAGAAGACGAGAAAAGCATGTTAACGGCTTATTCAAAGGTTTTCAAAACAGTTGAAATCGACTCCACCTTTTATCGTTACCCAACAAAGGGCATGGTGTTCGGCTGGCTTAGATACACCAAACCAGATTTTATTTACGCAGCTAAGCTGCCCAAACTGATCACGCACAAAAAGAAACTCGACCCAGCAAAGGGCATAGGAGAGGACTTGGACAAGTTTCTGGAGCTGATGGAGCCGCTGCAGTTCAACGGCAAACTCGCCTGCTTACTTGCACAGCTACCGCCAGCCTTAAAATTAAACCTCGGTTTAATGGAAGGCTTCTTCGCCTTGTTCCCAACGCAGTTTAGATTGGCTGTGGAGTTTCGTCATCCATCTTGGTTGAAACCTCAAACCTTGCAGCTGTTGGAAAAGTATAACGTAGCCTACACTGCCGTGGATGAGCCGCTGTTGCCGCCTGACATGCACGTCACAACAGACATCGCCTACATACGCTGGCATGGCAAAGGCGAACAACCATGGTACAATTACCACTACAAAGCTGAAGAGTTGAAGCCGTGGGTACCAAAGGTGAAAGCAGCCGCCCAAAAAGCGGAAAAAGTGTTTGGCTACTTCAACAACCACTACCACGCCTACGCTGTGAAAAACAGCTTAGAAATGGCCGAAATGCTGGAAACAATCACTGAGGAGCAGAAGACAGTCAAAAACACGGTTGAAAAACATCTGGAAGCCAAGCTGAAGGCGCCTCCACCCAAGCCTTCAATGGAATTGACAGCGTTCATGCCAGAAAGAATTGCTCACATGAAACTCGATGACCTGTTACACGTGTTCATGGACGACAACCGAATCAAACGGGCTAAGAGCATAAAAGACAACGAAGTCACCATTGAGCAAGCATCCGAGGAAAACGTAAAAGCAAAAGTTCGCGAATACCATGTTTCAATAGACGCGTCAAACCGACTAATCCTACACGACTGCCCAGACTGGAGCCGATGCGCACCCGTCAAGCAGTTTTGCAAGCACGTAGGCAAAGTAATGATGGTTGCTCCTCAAGACGTCTCAGTCAGCATCTTGAAGAAGATGGGCGCTGAAAGAGATGAGTGGGAGTTCAAGCCCTACGTTGCTTAACACCTGACACTCTGTCCCCAATATGAAAAGGCTTTAGGCTGAGTTTTGTGCTTATGTAAAGCTGTTTCCTCATGGACGGAGAGTTCACATTGGAGAAGACAGCTAGATACACGGTTCGAAACTACCTCAAAGGAGATGAGGCTGCAATGGCTAGGATTTTCTGCGAATGCTTTGGACCAATAACGCCAAACAGAATCAGGCGGTGGCACAGAGAAGGACCTGTTCATCCAGAAGACATCTTTGTAGGCATGGTCAACGGAAAACTGGTCAGCCATGTGAACGCTGAGTTCAAGCAGCTTCATCACGGCGAAGGCGTCTACCTCAAAACTGCTGGAATCGCAGGCGTATGCACTGATTCAGACCATAGAAAAAAAGGCATCGTGACAAACATCTTTAAATTAATCTTGGACCACGCCCAACAGAAGGGCGCTTCCAACGCTTCATTGTTCACTGGACTTGACCTATCGGCTCACAGGATCTATCAGCGCTTTGGGTTTGTCGACATCATGACGTGGCGCACGTACATAAAGTACATAGATTACCCGTTTATCTTCGCCCGCTGGCTTCGCCACCTCAACCGAGACTTGAAAGGCTCTAAAATCGCTGCAAGAAAGCTTGAAGGCTGGGAAAAAACCGTTGTCATACAACTCAAAGAAGTTGGCACTCTATCCTTCAGATTTAGGAAAAGACGTTTTCAAAGGTTGAAAACGCCGCCGAAACGAGTCGACATCGAATTTTCCACCGACCTGCAAACTTACGCCAGAATACTGAGAGGAGTTGTTCAATGGGAAGACGCTGTTAAAGCTGGAACCTTGCTGGTAAAGCGGGGTGAACCAGCCGACATCGAAATGTTGAAACGGATTTTGAATTGGAGGTGGGATGACTAAACATGGAGAGATTCACGGTTCGACCTGCCAACAGAGAAGACATCCCGCAAATGCTTCAGGTTTACAGCAACTTTACCAAACAGTTTGTGGGTTCAGCCTCACGAAACACAAAACCCTTCCAACGCATGCTGCGAAAGAAAGAAAACATCAACTATGTAGCTCTGAGCATTGAAAACAGAATCATAGGATACGTTCATGCGCGCATTGATAAGCGAATCAACCGAGGAGAATTCTCCGAGATAATCGTCGACCCAAAGCACGATTTCGAGCAGATAGCGAAGCAGTTGGTGGAAAAAGTCAACACTGCCTTCATGGAGAAGAAGGTGTCATCCATTATTGCCGGGTCGAATCGAAACCCTGCCTACGAGAAACTGTTTCCACCATTAGGATTCTTCGAGTCTGAATCTAATGATGTGTTCATGTATGCCATCTTAAATGTGCAAAAATTCCTGAACGAACTCTCGCCAGTCTTCATAAATCGTTTGAAGCAAGCTGGAAACTGGGAAGGCTCAGTGCAGATAGAATGCGAAGAACACAGCCTCTTTCTAGAGAAGAAAAGCGAAGACGTGCAGCAAATCGTCTGGACCAACCAGCCAATAGACCTAAAGATCACATTAACTCGAGAGCTTCTAACAAAATTAATCTTTGGCATAGCTGACCCGGTGGAATCGCATCGAAACGGGCAATTGAAGGTAGAAAGCAATCAAAGCCTTGAGAAAACGTATCAGTTGTTCGAGGCACTTTTTCCAAAAAGACAGTTTCTTATAATGGACTACTGGTAAACCCACCGAGCAGACTAAGATGCACATTTTTCACATGCCCCCAAAGCTATTCTCCCTTTTGTGAAATGAAGGTGCATAATCCAGCTGGAAGGTACTGCTACAATCCAGTTGAGGTTTACTATAAGGGCAAAGTTTGGACAGCACTTCATCTTTCCTCAGTTAAGTAGCGGTAATTCATTGGTCATATTCTGACTCAGATACATCCCTAATCGTTAAAAAACGTCTTTTATCTTCAAATTCTGATGCCAATTGTACAAACGAAAACGCAAGGTTTCGACAGGCTGGCGACAGAAACTAAACCAAGGGAAAACATCTTTCGTCATGGGGCATATTTCTTTGGAACACCTCAGGATGGTTGCCAGCCTTCTATCGACAATAAACGTGAAAAAACGTTGTCTCAGGTCGTGAACACTTGACCAAAGAAGGAGAGACCATGGAATTCACATCATACGTGAGAAAAGAAGGACGGATAACGCTTCCCAAAGAGGTCAGAGATGCTCTCAGCATCAAGGAAGGAAATTTGGTCAAGTGCAAGGTCGAAAAGGTGAAGGCACAAAAATGAAGAAAATTGGCAAAAACCAGATACCTCTCACAAAAAATGAGATTAGCAAAGTCAAAACCAGAGCTTTACGAAAAGGCATTTGGTATAGAGTCCTAACCAAAGTGGAACGAGCGTGCATAGATTTAGTGATAAAGGTTGTCGAGAGGATTCGCAGTTTCCTTCTCAAAAAAATGTTGTCTTCCATCCTTAACAAGCTAGAAGCGGCAATGGAAAGCCATGTCAAACATCTCATGCGAGAAATAGGAGACAAACTTGCTTTCGAATTGAGCCAAATCGCACAGAATTGGGGCAACAAAACTGCCGCGCGTTGGGCGGAAGACTCTGGCCTCATGCAGTATCTAACCATTACCCACCTTAATGCGCCGTCATGACTTTAACAGACACACGGATTTCGATTCAGACACCTGCTCAATTGTTAAAAACAGTAAGAATGTTCACGAGTTCAAATGAAACAGCGCAAACGTGCGAGCGCGAGCACTGAGGTGCAAACAGACTGAACATACTCTACACCTTTTTTGCTGTTCTTCTGCTCATTTTCAATGTCTGGAGCTTGTACAGCATTCCAGTCATTATTGTTGGCATCAGACACTGTTTACGTACCGGGAAAAAGAAGAGTAAAGTTTCATCAATGCCTGAAAAAACACTGCCTTTTGTTTCGGTTGTTGTTCCCGTTAAGAACGAGGAGAAGGTGATTGGTCGGCTGTTAAGAGCGCTATTGAACCTGAAGTATCCTTTGTCCAAGATGGAAATCATAGTGGTCAACGACGAGTCAAATGACAAAACAGGAGAAATCTGTAGCGATTATGCTCAACGTTGCCTCCAGGTAAAGGTTTTCAACAGACCCAAATCCACCACAAAGGCGGCTGCCCTCAACTTTGGTGTACGCCACTCTCGAGGAGAAATAATCGCCACATTTGACGCTGACAGCGTCCCAGAATCCGATGCCCTTCTAAAGTCAGTTAAATACTTCGAGAACCCCCAAGTAGCTGCAGTTCAAGGCAGAATCTGCTCCATAAACGCCAATGAAAACATGCTGACAAAATTCCTTTTTTACGAAGGCGTTGTCCAATACGAAGCCTACATGAGAGGAAAAGACAGGCTTAATCTGTTTGTAGGTTTAGCTGGCACCTGTCAATTCATTAGACGAACCGCTATCGAAGGAATCAGCGGCTGGAACGAAAAGAATCTGTCTGAAGATGTAGAGCTTTCTCTTCGACTAACAGAAAAAGACTACGCTATAAAATACGCCTCTGACGTGCGTACATGGGAGGAAAGCCCGAACAGCATTCGTGGGTTAGTTAGGCAGAGGGCTCGATGGTATAGAGGCAATATTGAAATGGGGTTAGAGTTTGGCAGATTGTTAAAAAAACTGACTCTGCGTCGGTTTGATGCTGAAATGACGCTCTTTGGAACCTACCTCATAGTTCTATGCATTGTAAACTATTTTATGGCTGTATGGACATTTTTCATGCCGCCGGACTTCTTCTTAACCCTTATCATGCGTTTCGCATCCTTCTTCACACTATCCGTCTTAGCGTTTGTTGGAATTGCTCTCGTATGTGTAACCAAGCCCATGAAGCTTTCCAACCTTCTGTGGTTGCCGTTCATTTACGCCTACTGGGGTTTTCAAAGCTTCATAGCCATGTACGCTATCTGTCAAATTGCTTTGAGAAGACCGCCGAAATGGAGCAAAACGACAAGATCAGGCGTAGTTACAGCCCAATCCGCGGAAGACATCTTAGCGGCAGTTTAATGTTGTCGATTAAACTAGATAGCATCCACACTCGTATGTTGAATTTGTTGCAGCAAAATGGAGTATCATACCTGTTCTTTTTCTTGGTAGGTTTGGCTCTCCGCGGGATACCCGAATTATTGGTTTCTTGGTATCCTGTAGGCTATGAGACGATTACTTGGTACGCGCCTCCGCTAATGACATTTCTTGGGCGAAGCGTAGCTGACGTGTTCGTTGAGTTCTTCTGGTCTGGGCCTCTGTTCTATCTTCTTATGTGGTTAGTGTCTAACACTACAGGAGCACACCCCTTTGTTATTTTAAAGGTTACAGGACCGTTGCTTTACGCTATTCTCAGTGTCTCTTTTTTCATGTTTTTGAGACGTGGATTGAAGTTCGAATGGAAGATGGCTTTTCTTGCTACATTACTGTTGATTTTTCAGATTGCAGCCTTACGAGAATCATGGGACAGGTTTAGAACTGTACTTGGTTTGTTTTTCCTCTTCGCTACACTAACCACATTTAAAAGCAGCTTGAAGTACAAGTGGTGGCTTGTCACTTTACTTGCGCTTTTGACGGTTTTTTCTCGAGAATATGTAGCGGTGGTTCTCTTTGTGGCTGTTTTAGGCTTTGCATTTTTGGAGAAAAAGGACAGACAAATGTCATTGATTGCTTTAAGCCCTGCTCTTTTTATCTCCGTTGTTACTGTTAACCCAAGTCGATTCGGGTTTGCACAAAATTTTTTGCCTTTTGGTCAGAATGCTTCGTTAAGTTATTCGTGGGTTGTGCAGGATGCTTTTGTGATTTTTCTGGTCTGTTACTTTATTCTCCTTCCCTTTGTTGTAGCGGGTTGGAACAAAGACAAACTAGTTGGGTCGATGGCAGTGTGGCTACTTTTAGG